>ERZ773075.60-NODE-60-length-98545-cov-71.5154_pt1 | contig 98545 bp, 84 predicted proteins | sample MGYA00580614_ERZ773075 | MGnify/ENA primary metagenome ERZ773075 (study PRJEB29015, sample SAMEA2738021) | human oral metagenome | biome: human oral; feature: human-associated habitat; material: dental | place: China | collected 2043 ...
TGCAGCGTATCGCGGAAGGGTTCAATGTCCCGATCGGGAAGTATGTGTTCCCGGGGTCGGAGGACAAGGGAGCAGGCGGGAAGGGAGCAAGCCCCCAGCGCCAGTTCGGCAGCGGGGAGTGGGGCAAATGCGTACTCAACATCGCCGCGCCGGGAATCTTTGAGGGGGGCGTGGAAGGCGGAATTTTGGCGTGGCTGACCAAGGGCCAGTATGCAAGAGTGGCCTCGTACCTGATCAGAGTGGTCGGGCCTACTGCCTTGAAGGGAGCCGGCATCGGACTGGTCGCCTCTCTTGCGGCAGGTGCGGCGTGGTGCTCGACACCGTGGGCTTCATGATGTCTGCTGATGCGCAACCCAGTACGCGTGAGAAGGTGATCGCCTATGTGGCGCTGTGCGGAATCCGGCTGGGGCTGGTGGCCGTGGTCTTTCTGCTTGCCTGGGTGTCCACCTGGGTCGAGGTGGGGACGGCCGGGCTGATTGCGGGGTTGTTGACCGTAGTCGTTCTGGGAGCCACGGCGTATGAGGTCTTCGTGTCGCGGAAAGATCGTGCTTCTTTGTCCTACGTGATCATCACTTCCTTGGCGGTCGCTGCTGCCATAGTCCTACCGCTCGTAGGGAGTGCGCAATTCTGGCCTGCTCTGACCTCGACCCTTATAGGTGCTGGTTTTCTGACGGTCTTCCGAAAGCGGATTGTCTCTTCGGGGAAGTGAACCTGGAATGCTGTTGCCTGATCCGCTGATCTCGCTCTTCGGGGGCGTGGACGAGATCAGCGGATCGGGCTGGAGGGTGACAATGGCTGATGTGTCGCCTGGTGTGGGTGAAAGTGATCATGTGAACGATGAGGTTTATTCACAGCTATCCTGAAGCGTGCTCTGATTAAAGGTTCCGCTGACTGGCGCGCTGCCTGTGAATAAGTCTTTCTGTCCGAGCGGTGGGCCCTCGAATGCTCTTCGTCGGCCTGGTCGGTGTCGTCACGTACAAAACATATGCGTCACGAAACAGTGAATACACCGTGGGGTTCAGGATCGCCTATTCGTTGATCCTGATGGCGGGATTCCTTGTGTCACAGTGGGGGACGGATAAATTTGCCAACCTGCTGGTCGGAGCTCTTGCGGTTACTGTTGGCGTGGAGATTTCGCAGCGCGCTTCCCGCCTCCTGAAGAAAGACCGACGATCGCGGAATGAGCGGTAGCGCTGGTGAATCCGCGGCGATGGGGATTCCTATCCTTCCCGCCCGACAAGCGCGCTCCTGTCCGTGGCCTGTGTCGGATTCCGCATCACCGGTCGCAGATCGGGCATCACTCCGCGAACCGGTTGGATGCGCGCTGGAAGGGAAACATGCCGGTCGGATGCTAGCGTTCGCGTCGTGAATCCGAACCCAGAGCCGGATGAACCGATCACATCCCCTCCGCTGATCCATGTGCGCGACCTGAGGAAAGTCTTCCAGCGACCCGAAGAACCCGAGGGACGGTTCAAGGCGGTGCGTCGGCTCTTCATCCGCAGGAAGGTGGAGAAAGTCGCTGTTCACGACGTGTCCTTCGACATCGCGGCGGGGGAACTCGTCGGTTACCTGGGGGCGAACGGGGCGGGGAAATCCACCACCATCAAGATGCTCACCGGGATCCTCGTACCCACCTCGGGTGTGGTCGAGGTGGCGGGTCGGGTGCCGTGGCAGGACCGTCGCGCCAACGCCGCCCACATCGGAGCGGTCTTCGGGCAGCGAAGCCAGCTGTGGTACGACCTGCCGTTGCGCGACTCGTTCGAACTGATCCGCGACCTCTACGGCATCGCCGACGCGGACTACCGGCAGCGCCTCGGAATGTTCACCGAGCTGCTGGACATGGCCGATTTCCTCGACTCCCCGGTGCGATTCCTGTCCCTGGGGCAGCGGATGCGCGGAGACCTGGTGGCTGCGCTGCTGCACTCACCCGAGGTCGTCTTCCTCGACGAACCCACCGTCGGCCTCGACGTCGTTGCGAAACGCCGCATCCGCGAGTTCGTCGCGGGCATCAACGAACAACTGGGCACCACGGTGATCCTCACCACCCACGACATGGACGACGTGGAGGCGCTGTGTCGGCACATCATCATGATCGACCGGGGAACGGTGCTGTTCGACGGCTCCCTTGAGGACCTGAAGCACCGCTACGTGCGGGAACGCACCCTGACCGTCACCCCGGCCGCTGATGTCGACCCGGCGCTGATCCGGGTGGACGGCACCACCGCCACGGTGGTGGACGGCAAGGCCGTGCTCACCCACGATCCGGAACGGGTCGGCACCCCCGACCTGATAGCCGCCGTCACCGCACGCTGGCGGATCGCCGACCTGGCGGTGGCCGAGGCGAGTCTGGACGACGTGGTCGCCCGGATCTACGACGAGGCCGCCTCCCGGTGAACGCGTGGGTCGCTGTGTGGGCAACTGTCCGCAACTCGGTGAAAACCTCGTGGACCTATCGCCTCGACATGGTGATGGCGATCGCCGGGCTGTGGATCCAGGTCTGGTTGCTCGGCGTGGTGTGGAGGGCCGTCTACGGTGATTCGGCGTCGGTCAACGGCATCGACCCCAGACAGGCCGTCAGCTACGCGGTGCTGGCCGCCTGCCTACAGATCGCGTTGCTGCCCTGGCATTTCTCCGGTCTGGAAATGCGGGTACGCAAAGGGCAGGTGGGGGTGGACATGACGCGACCTCTCGGACTGGTCCCGCAGGTGCTGTCACACAACGTCGGCACTTTCCTGGCGCAACTGCCGATCGCGGCCGCAGGCCTGGCCTGGGCGGTGCTGACCGGGACGCTGAGCCTGCCACCATCCATCCCAACGGTGCCCCAGTGGCTGCTGGCGACGCTGCTGGGGGTGGTCATCGTGCTGCTGATGAACTTGCTGATGTCGTTGACGTGTTTCTGGTCGCTGGAGACGGGCGGCTACAACATGCTGTACCGGCTTGGCTCGGGGCTACTCTCGGGGGCGTTGGTCCCGTTGTGGTTCATGCCCGGCTGGTTCGCCGCCGTCCTCGACTGGCTGCCCTTCCGCGCCCAGATGTTCACACCGTTGTCGATCTACTTCGGGCAGCTCGACGGAACCGCTGCATGGCTGGCGATCGCCGGTCAGGTGGTGTGGATCGCGGTGCTTGCGGGACTGATTCACGTGGTGTGGCGGCGCGCCGAACGCAGGGTGGTGGTCCTCGGTGGCTGAACGACGACTCCCCGGTGCGCTGCGCGCCTGGTGGGTGCTGGAGAGGGCTGCTCTGCGCGCTCAAACCCAGTACCGAGCGAATCTGTTCGTCGGCCTCATCGGCGGTCTGACCTACCAGGGCATCAATGTCGTCTTCCTGGCGCTGCTGTTGAACGGTTTCGGGCTGATCGGCGGCTGGGGTTTCGCGGAGCTGGGCCTGCTGGTCGGGATCCGGCTGGCCGCTCACTCGTTCTACGTGATGCCCTTCGGTGGCCTGCTGGAAACCACACAGCTGGTGCGCGAGGGAGAGTTCGACCTGCTGCTGCTCAGACCCGTCGACCGGTTCATCCAGATCATCACCCGGCGTTTCAACGTCCTCACGGTGGGCGACGGACTGCTGGGTTTGGCGGCCCTGGTTGGGTTCGGGCTCCTCGCACCCGTCGAGTGGACGTGGTGGAGACTCGGCTACGTCGTGGCGGCGGTCGTCGGGGGAGGGCTGGTGGAGACCGCCGTCCAGATGGTGATCGGGTCGCTGGCATTCCGTGGCGGGGGTGCCAGGATCATGCAGATCCAGGCCGACCGGATCGTCACCACCTTCGGCATCTACCCGCTGACCATTTTCGGGCCGGAGGGTCTGCTGTTTCTCTGCTTCGTCTTCCCTCTCGGGTTCGTCGCCTACCTGCCCACGACCGCCCTGCTCGACCGGGTCGCAGAGGTGCCGCTTCCTGCATGGCTAGTGTGGGCATCACCTCTGATGGGCTGGGTGCTGTTCCCCTTGTCGCTGGCGCTTTTCCACCGCATGTCGCGGCACTACCAGAGCCCGGGTGCGTGACGCCGTCGCTCAGGTGCCTACGAGACAGGTGCCCGTCCAGCCCTGTTCGACCGCATCGGCGAGCGCCAGTGCGAAGTCGGTGTAGCCGATGGAGCGGTGGGTGAATTCCGACTCGTCCTCGGATGGGCGCCACACCCGGTAGCTGCCCGTGGCCTGACCCTCAGGGACGAAGGCAGGGGGTGGAATCAGGTAGGCCCAGTGTCCACCTGCGGTCCCCGCCTCCAGGTGGTCGCGCAGCTCGGCGTGGGCGCGGCCCCGTGGCAGTGTCCGGGTGGGGAAGGCCGGCGACTGCCAGAACCTCCGCCCGCCGGGCAGGTGCAGTGAACCTGCACCACCGACGGTCACGACCAAGGATGGGTGGGTACTGGGTGCCGCATCGAGGATGAGGTGGTGGAGGGCGACCAGAGCCGTGGCGGGAATGTCCTCCCGGAGTCGGATCGCGTTCACCACGGCATTCATGTCGCGCATCGCCCGCTGCAGGGTTGCGATCGATGCCAGGTCGACCAGTGCAGTTCCGGTGATGCCGGCGTCCCCGGGGAGACGGCTGCGATCAACGTCTGTGCGCAGCCCGGCGACGATTTCCACCCGGCCGGACAGGTGGGAGATCACGGCGGAACCGGAACGGCCCGTCGCGCCCAGCACGAGCACCCGTTTCATGCGACAACCTCGTTCTTCCGGGAGACCAGGTGCGCGGAAAAGGTCACAAGGGTGGCAGCCGTCCCCAAGAGCATCGCAAGGATGAGCAGCAGGATCGGGAAACCGAGGCCAGCGGTCGCGAGGAGCGGGCCGAGACTGGCGCCGATGAACAGGATGAAACCATTGACCGCCATGCCGCTTCCCCGCCGAGGTGCCGCGGCCTGTCCGAACAGGTTGATCATGGCCGGTACCGCTAGCGCGATCCCGATGACGAAGAGGAGGCTGGTCGCTCCCAACCCGAGCAGTGTTCCAGGGGTGAGCGCCTCCGTGATGAGTCCCGCGGCGGCGATCAGGAAACCTGCCCGTGCCAGACCCGCATCGCCTCCCAGAAGGCGCCCCAGCGGACCAGCTGCCAAGGCCACGAACATGCCTGGTAGGCCCGCCAGGCGGATCAGGAACAGCACCCCGGGACCGTGTCCTGAGGCCGTCAGGTGCAGGCTGAGGCCGGTGTACATGGCGACGAACGACAACAGAAGCGTCAGGTGCGCGCTACACAGGCACAGCACGTCACTCCGGACGAGAAGCCGGGCGATGGTGAGGAACTGCTCTCCCGGGCCTCCGGCGACCCGGGTGTGGTGGTGCTCGCGTGTCAGCCAGGCGACCGCCAGGGCGCAGATCGTGAGCAGGCAGGTGCTGCCGAGGAACGCCCATGGCCAACCGAACTGCTGGGTGATGGCCTGCGCGCCGATCTGCCCGGTGATCCCCGCTACGAGGAAGGCGGTGGACATGGCCCCGATGGCCGTTGCCCGGTGCCGGGGAGTCACCGCCTCACTCAGGTAGGCCAGCGCGACCGGCGGAAAACTGGAGGCCATCAGCCCCTGCGCCCCGCGAGCCAGGGCCAGGGCTGGAAGCGATGTGGTGAGCCCGCACGCGAGGGTCGCGGACACCAGAAGACACAAGCCGATGAGCATGACCCGTCGGTGGCCGTAACGATCTGCAACTGGTCCCCACAGGAGGAACCCGACCGCGTAGCAGAGTCCGTAGCCGGTCGAGAGAGCGAAGGTCGCACTGCCGCCCAGCGCCTCCCCGACCGGCGTCAGCAGAGGAATTGCCGCGTAGAGCTGGGACAACACCGCCAGGGCCGTGATGACCAACACGGTCACCGTTCCGAGGCCCGCCGGGAATTCGCTGTCGCTGCGGTTTCCCGTGTCCTGCCGGGGTGGGTTGGTCGTGGCCGAGTACGTGTGTGACATGATCCACCTCAATTCCAACGTTTACGTTGGAATTGAGCGTAGTACGGTTGCCCCGAAAGACCAACCCTTGCGTTGGTGATGACACGGTGAGTGGGAATGAGGCATGGCCTGGGACACAGAAGCGACGAAACGCCGCATCCTCGACGCGGCTGCTGCAGAATTCGCCGCCCACGGGCCGGATGGCACCACCATCGAGCGGATCGCGGGAGTGGCCGGGGTCAACAAGGAACGTATCTACAACTACTTCGGTGGTAAACGCGACCTGTTCACCCACGTGCTTCGCGACGAACTCGTCAAGGTCGCGCAGGCGGTGCCGGTGGAGTCATTCGCCACCGAGGACGTCGGGGAATACGCGGGACGGGTCTACGACTATCACCTGGAGCATCCAGAGCTTGAACGTCTGTTGCGCTGGGAAGGGCTTGCCTTCGACGCGGGGAACCCCGACGACGAACAACGGATGGGGCGGTACAGGGACAAGACGGCCGCGGTCGAGGCAGGGCAGCGGGCAGGCAGCGTCACCGAGGAGATCGATGCGGATCACATGATCTTCCTCATCCTGTCGCTCGCGGGGTGGTGGTCCTCCGTGCCACAGGTGGCTCGCATGCTGACCGGTTCCGACACCGAAGCGGAGCGTGCCAGGCGCAGGGAATCAGTGGTGCGGGCGGCCCGCCGGATCGCCCGACCGGATTGATCCTGTATGTCGTCGGACAAGTGGCCAAGTGCGTTTGACGGGCGGGAACGGCAAGATGGTAGGCATGCCGGGCCTTCTTGATGATGAGCGCCGCCGGATCCTCGCGTTCTGGCGGTTGCTGGAGCTGTTCAGCCCGCAGCAGATGCCCGACCCGATTGCTTTGACGGAAGGGACCGGGAACGAACAGGTGATCGACTGGACCCCGTCCAGTCCATTGCCCTGGGAGGCGCTGACACCTTCATCGGGCGGACGAACACGAGGACCCGGGGCGTGGCGTCACCTCGTCTTCCTGGGGGTGTACCGCTTCAAGGACACCTACGACTGGCTCCGCAAGATCTCGGAGGACGACACCGAACATGCCGGACGTCCCGCGGGAAGGGGCGCCTGTGTGGGCCTGGTCCTGGACGAGGACGGGAGGATCATCCCAGATTCCGCGGTGCTGTCATCAGCGCTCTGGGCCGTCGGAAGAATCGCCCACGGTCAGGTTCCTGGGGTCGAATGGGTCGACGAATTCGGTGCCGCGCAGGCCCGGTTGGAGGAGATCATCAACTCCTTCGAGAGGGCCAGACGGGCGAGCATCGAGGGAGAACTGCCACCGCCCCATGACGCCGGCTCCCTGAGGGAGCTGCTGCGCATCGTCCAGAAAACCTGGGGCATCGAGGGCGCCCGTGAACTGTCCATGGACCGGATCGTCGTGAGAAGCCAGTGGATCGATGATCACCAGGGCCGGGAAACTTCGGATCCCGATTTCTTGAACAGCAGCTTCCGTGTGGAGCTGGATGACGTGATCGCTGCCCTGGAGACCGATGACCGGCTGGGTGCCGCGCTGAGCGCTTACCTGACACGCGACGAGGAACTCGACAAGACCGGGCGGGTGGACATCGCCGACCATCCTGAGGCGGTCGATGCTCTGACCCTGCCGGAACGGATTCCCGCCGGTCGGTGGCCCCGCGACCCGGAGCAGTCGTCGACCCTGAGACAGCAGTTCGTGACGAACCTCGTCCTGGACGACCTGGCTCCCGGGCAGGGCCTCATGAGCATCAACGCGAGATCCGACGCGGATAGAGCCGTCGTGTTGCGCGACATCCTGGCGGGCAACATCGTGGAACGCGCCCGGCGGCTGGCGTCTTTGTCGCACCCGATGGAGGCGTTCACTGCCGAGGAGCACGGCTGGAAGGATGCGAAGGGGTTCCAGCGCGTCGTCCTGCAGCTGCGTGAGGAGTTCTGCGGATTCGAAACGGTGGTGATCTCCGACAGCGACGAGGCCGCAGCGAAATGCGCCGAGGAACTCACGGGCCGGGAGATGATCGGACGACCGTGGCGCGAATCAGCGGACTATTTCGCCGACATCGCGACCGCGATTCGAGGGGCCGGGAGGCCCGATGATGCACAGGACGTCGAAAGTGCCTGGGGAATGGTCGCGGCCTGGTTGGGGAACAAAGAAGCCCGGGAGGCTTTCAGGTCCGAGTACTGGTTCGACAAACCGGGCTCCGACGACGGGAATGCAGGTTCCGCCAGAATGCTCGGCAGGCTGAGGGACTGGCGCGACGGCAAGGCCTCCCACCAGAGCTGGTGGCTGGCCAAGCACGACTTCCACCAGGCCGAGAAGAAGGTGAAACGCCTGACCCAGGCGATGATCGATGCCCGGCACGTGATGCTGAGCCATCAGAACCTGGTGGAACGTGAACGTCTCCTGCTGAGGCGCGCCCCGGAGGTCGAAAAAGAACTTGCCGTCGTCGAATCCGAGAAGACGGCAAACAACGAGGCGGAGGAGCAGGCGAGGCAGCGGGTCGCGGAAACCACCACCGAGCACTACAGGACGCTTGCGTTCAAACCCGGCGCGACCGAATTCGTGTTCACCCTCGGCAACGCCGCCCGGGAGTGGCGCAAACAGCATGACGTGGCGGCGGCCGAGCTTCATGAGGCGGAGCAGGAATACCAGCGGATACTTGAACGCGGTGAGGAGCTCCGGGACCGGTTCGAGAAACTGCGTATGGAGCAGGTCGAGATGGAACCGGAGCTGGAAAGCATCGGAGCCGAGCTGGACCAGCTGCGCCGCGAGATCACAAGGAACCGGCGACGACTCGGCGAGAGCTACCCTGATGAGCAGTGGGTGGGGCAGCGACGTGAACTCAACGCCCCGTGGCTGGAGGCCGAACTGGAGGCCGCCCGCTCTGAGCTCTTCCTGGCCGCGATGCGGCTCCACGAGGACTTCCTGTCCGGCACGGCTGTCCGCATGGTCGGCGCGCTGGGCACCGCTGTCGACGTCGTGGCCGGGAGGATCCCGGATGATCTGGAGCCCGAGAAGATACGGGCCGCCTGGCAGCTCTTCTTCCTGGCTGTTCCGGTGATCGTCACCACCGGCGAGGGGTTCGCGGAGATGTTTGGCGAGTTCGGTCCCGAGGGTCTCGGGTGGGCGATCGTCGACGGGGCGGAGCGGGTGGCCACGCAGCGTACGCTGAAAGTCCTTCGGGCCGCCCGGCGGATGATCACCATCGGGGACTCGGGCGTGCATCGGACGGTCACGCTCCCGGAGCGGGTGCTGGCCGGGATCGCCGACGCCTGCGGGGTCTCGGGTACCTGGGTGCCGCCCCGAGCATCCGTTCAGAGCCTGTCGGATCGGGTCGCCAGGTTCGGCACCGCCTGCACTCGTGACGGCGAGGACGGGGAACCGACGTGGGTGAGCATTCCACTCGCCCATCGTGCCGCCGAGTCCTGGAATGACGGGGGAGCGGGTTAGGATCGCCTCACCGTTGGCCCGTTGGTTCAGGAGGACGCCATGACGTTTGTGAACATCACCGCGCTGCGAATTCCCGAGGGCGCGGGACCGGAGATTGAGAAACGGTTCGCGGCTCGCAGACGCTCGGTGGATGCAGCCGAGGGGTTTGAGGGTTTCGAGCTGCTGCGTCCCCAGTTCGGCGAGGACCGCTACTTCGTCGTCACCCGCTGGGACACTCGCGAACACTACGACGCCTGGGTGGCGGGGCGCGACACGAGCGCCCACGCCGGCGACGAACGCCGCGGAATGTCCATCGAGCTGCTGGGATTCGAGGTCGTCCAGCACAAGGAGTAGAACGAACGGACCGCGCCGGACGCTCAGCCCATCTCGAAGGCTTCTCCCCGGTGGGGGAAGGGCAGGCGGCGGCCCCGGGGCAGCAGAAAAGCGTGCTCGCGAGTGATGGACAACGAGTCGCAGTCGCCGTCGGTGATGATCAGCAGCGGACCATCCTTTGGGAAATCGGGGGCGTTTTCTAGGAGGTGAACGCCCGGTTGTAGGACAGTCCCACCGCGCCCCCTGATCTGCACGCGACCCGCGATGTCCCCGGGAGGCATGTATCCCATGTCGTAGGGGGTGGCATCACAGCACACCACCCGCACAGCTGGGACCTCCTTGGATTCCGCATAGCTGGCGATGGCTCCGAGCGCCTTGGCGAGGGTGTGACGATCCATGGACCCCGATGTGTCGAGGACGACACCGAAGGTGCGACCGTCGCGCTGCCGCGGGTCGGGGGCGATGTGCGGGCGGGGAATGTCAGGGGTGCTGGCCTGGTGGCGACTCAGCCGCGTCCACACCCGATGGCTCTCGACCGGCGGAAAATGGTTGTCGAACCAACGGGCCAGCTTCACCTCCCACGGGATGGGTGGTTGCAGGACCGCATTGATCTCCTCCAACAAGCCGGCGGGTATCAAGCCTCTGTGTTGCTGCTGGTGCAGCAACAGACCCTTGCCGAGCTGCTCCCGGCAGAAGTCGTCCAGGTCGGTGCAGGAGATTCCGTTCGGATTCAGCCGACGGGTCAGCATGTCACCCTGTCTACCAGCGAAGGAACAGAGTTTCCGCAGCCTCCGGATGTCGTTGGCGATGCGATCGTAGACCTCCTCCGCCGACATGCCCCGCAACGCTGGGTCGTACAGCAAACCAACAGCCGGGGCCGTGCCGACCTGCATCTGGATCAACCAATCGTTGATGACGAAATCGCAGGCGGCGTTCCACAGATCGTGGTCGCGTCCCTGGGAACGCGATCTGTGCCGCAGGGCGACGTGCAACACCTCGTGGGCGAGCACGAAACGTTTCTCCTGCTCGTTCAGTCCGGCGGCGGGATTCAGGTAGATGGTGCGCAGGTCCTCATCGACGGCGGCGACGGAGATGTTCTCGCGGTGGCAGACCTCCGCGTCCTCCACGATCTCGAACGTCGCCACCATGCTGCCGAGGAGGGGGAAACTGCTGATGAACCAGTCGCGTGCGCGTCGGGTCGTGGCGCTCAGCGAGTCCGGATGATCAACCGGTTTCGCGTCGAATTCGTCGCGCAGCCCGGCGGCCATCTCCATGGACTGTGTGACGGATTCAGCGATTCCGAGCGCGAATTGTTCCGGCCAGGACCAGTTCTGGTAGTGGGGCTCCGGACCCCACCTGCCGGGGTTTTCCATCGTCGGGCGACATGGTCCCGGCAGTCGCAGGGCCATCGCCCACGAGGGGATTCCCTCCTCGCAGAACTGGCGGTACCAGCGTTCCTCGTTCCACTGCGGCAACCCGCCCGGAAGCGTCATCTCCACCGGAGGACGACCCAACGCGAGACTCTGCGTGAAACGAGCGGTCATCACGTCACAGGCAGCGCTCCACGCGTCCCAGTCGCCGTGGTCGCGTTTCCACAGCTCCATGGCGTACAGCAGCAGGGCACGGGCCCTCACATACACCCATTCCTCGGGCAGGGCGAGCCGTTTCGGGTGGAGGTGAACCAGGTCGTCACGACACACCACCGACCAGCCGTCTCTGGGACAGGCGGAACGGTCGTCGTACACCCAGGACACATGTCCTGACAGTCGACGGAACACGGGATGCCGTTGCAGCAGCTCGCCACCCTCCCAGTGGGCTTCGGCGGCTGGGTTCGGCCTCGACTTCGCACGGCTCACGACGTGCGGCGTTCCACGAGTCGGGGCAGATCACGGACCACCTCCACCATGTACCAGGCAGGCAGGGTCTCCCCGTTCTCCTCCGCGACGACGATCTGCGCCATTTCCAGGCTGATCTGTGCCAGGCTCTTGAGCATCGCCTTGGAGGTGTGCACCAGGTGCTGGGTGTCACCGGTGCTGCGGTTCTTCTCCGGCGGCAGCTGTTTCAGCAGCCGCGCCCGGAAAGCCTGTGCCAGGAAGTACAGCAGGTCGCGATCCGCGGGGTCGGCGGGCCAGCGGGCGTCGCCTTTGAGGATGGCGTCGAGGCGGTGCCGGTCGGCGGCCAGTTTCCCGAATGCCTTGAACTGTGCGGCATGCCTCGGGGTCAGGCAACCACCGGCGATGGCCTCCATCATGTGCGCCGGGACATCGCCGGGGAAATTGTGCAATGCATCGCTGAGCATGTGCCACGACCGAGGGGTGGAGAATGGTTCTTCGTGGCGCGGTGGTTGGCTCCATAGATGATCAGGGCGTTGTGTCAGGTAGTCGATCACCAGTGGGTGCAGCCCTGCTTCCATGGCCCACGTCAGCCATTGGCTGGCAGAGACCCGCATGTGGACGTGAATCATGCGGTTCATAAGCGCCGACGACATGGGTTTGACGATGGCCGAGTCTTGCGCCCGGTTACCGGCCCCGATGACGATGGATCCCTTAGGTAGCTCATACTCGCCGACACGACGGTCGTGAATGAGGCTGTAGAACGCCTTCTGGACGTCTTGTGAGCAGGCGTTGAGCTCATCCAGAAACAGGCAGTACGGTTCTTCGCGAGCGATCATGGCGGGCGGGCGGAACCGGGTGATGCCGTCGGTGATCTGGGGCACACCGATGAGATCTTCAGGAGCCAGTTGACTGCCCAGCAGCGACACACATTCCAGACCGACACTCGCCGCGAACTTCTCGACCAGGGCGGATTTACCGATACCCGGCGGCCCCCAGATGAACACGGGACGCACGGTCGCCACGTTGAGGAGGAAGTCGCTCAGTTCTTCAGGAGTGAGGGAGGTCGCGGTCTGCATGTGGGCTTTCTGGGGGCTTTGACGTCCGATGCTGCTGATGTCCCGGGCGTGCGATGGGGTCGGTATGGTCCCATGGGCCACGCTCCAGTGTCCACTCCAGGACTGCCGCTGGGCGCGGTGAATTTGCGGAACGTCACACTTTTGTAAGGATTCCTCCCTGTTCCGCGTCATCCCGATGGCAGCAGACTGCCGGGCGTGACGAAATACCTTCTACCCCTGGCCCTGTCAGCCGTCATCGTGCTCAGCGGTTGTCCTCAAACGAACTCGTCCCCTGATGCCATGCCTCCCGCGCCGTACCCCTCTTCGGCCATGTCGCACAGTGATGCGACGACACAGTCCTACATCGCCTACGACCAGTACCAGGCCTCCAAGGACAACTACGCCGACGAAAGTAGTGCTGTTCGTCAACGCCACGTGGCGCCCCGACTGCCGGGCCATCAACGAGGCGCTGATCTCCGATCCCGGGAAGATCCCTGCGAAGACCGCCGTGGTGAGCGTCGACTACGACCAGCACGCTGATCTGCGGCAACGCTACGGGGTGACGATGCAGCACACCTTCGTGCAGATCAACTCCAGCGGCGAGAAAGTGCGGTAGTGGGCCAACACCTCGGCGGACGACCTCCTCAAGGAACTTCAGGGCTGATCCATGATCGTCCCCATTCTGCTCTCCTTGATCGCAGGTGCTCTGTGAGCTGCCGTTCCTGCCGGTCATCGTCGGTGGGAGCATGGGACATGGTTCCAGGCGCCGCCCCTACCTGATCGCAGGCGCGCTCGTCGTGTCGCTGCTGGTGTTCACAGTGCTGCTGAAAGCCGGCACGGCTTTCCTTGTCATTGATCGGCTCGGCTGGGCCTCGAATCCGCGCGGCTGGTTCCAGCGCGCCATGCGACACCGTTCATCGTCGTGGGCCTGCTCGTGTCCACGGGTCTGGACAAGGCGCTCCAAACGTGGGCAGTCGATAAGTTTCCCGCGCTCACGGCGATCGAACAGGGACTCATCCCCAGAGCAATGCGGTCCCCGGGGTGGCGGGCAATGCCGAATAATGGCAGCTCGGACAGGCCCCGGAACTGGCCGGTATCTCGCATTGGGTCAACAGCAACCCCGCCACCCTGGCCAACCTCAGAGGCAAGATCGTGCTGGTCGATTTCTGGACCTATAGCTGCATCAACTGCATGCGCACCCAGCCTTATCTGAACGCCTGGTACGACTGCTACCGTGCCGCCGGGCTGGAGATCCTCGGTGTGCACGCGCCCGAGTTCGCCTTCGAGAAGGTGCAGGAGAATGTCGAGAAGGCGGTGCGCGACGCAAGTATCAGCTACCCGGTGGCACTCGACAACGACTTCGCCACCTGGCATGCCTTTCACAACCGGTACTGGCCCGCGAAGTACCTGATCGACAAGGATGGCACGATTCGCTGGACGCACTTCGGCGAGGGCAGCTATGACGAGGCGGAGAACCAGATCCGCGACCTGTTCGGTGAAGCCGGGGAACACGACTACGGCCAGAATCCCGCCCCGACGCCACCAATCGGTGGAGTCTGTCCGGGAGCTGGACGGTCGGAGATGAATCGATCACCGCTACCCAGGACGGGGCGCAACTGAGCTATCGCTTCGCCGGACGTGAGATGTTTCTCGTGATGGACAGTCCCGTGGGTGCGACGGTGCGTGTCTAGGTCGAGGGCGGCGGCCCGGCTAGTGGGGTCGACGTGTAGAGCGAGGAGGTCACGATCTCCGGTGCCCGCCTCTACCGGTTGGTGCGGCTGCCCGAGGTCACCCGGGGAACCGACCGTGCGTGGTGTGGTCTCCGACTATCTGCGCGGCCGGGCACAGTATCACCGAGGCATCCGATGGGATCAGCGCCCTGGAACTCGCAGATGGCTGCGACCTGGTGATCCTGGACCTCATGCTGCCCGGTATCAGAGCGATGGTGAAGCGCTGGAGGAGGGTATCGCCCCGGACCCCGCCAGCTACCACCGCGCCATCGTCGCGGCTCATCGGGGCACCGTCGGCCTGCGGAACCGGCCACCCGGCTGCGAGATTACGATCGAGCTGCCGAGAGCGGTGTCCGGGGCCGAGATCCGCGGATGAGCGGATGAACCGACTCGCGTCAGACCCGGGCGGCACGACATGGCATGCCCCCCGAACCGGCACCGGTCGACAACGGGTCACCGGTTGGACACCGGAGTCGTCGATTCAGGCTGCGTGAGGAGGATGCCGTTGCGGTCCGGGTCGACCGCGTACCGGGAACCCTCCCCACATTGACGTGGATCCCCTAGAAAGAGCCACCACCTTCGTAGAACCCGTCCACGTCAGAGCTGCTCGATGATCCGCTTCCCCGGGAACCATTGTCAGAATGGTTTGATGAGTCGTCCTGATACAGGCCCTTGTAGTTGTCCGGTGTCTTGGTGTATATACCTTCGCCGTCCTTCTTGGTTACGTTGGAAACTGCGGAAGCCGTGTTCCCGGTCGCTTCGAAGAACTTGGTTCCGTGGGCGAGATTTTCTGCGTTGATGCTGGCTTGGGCGGCGTGTCGTGCAGTTTGTCCGGCATGTCGTCCGACATGCCGCCCGGCGGCGTGAGGCAGGTGTTTGGATACCTGTTCAGCTGCCTTCTTCCCTGCCTCTTTTGCAGGCATCTTCAAAGGATTGCTGGCTTTGTTTATGAAACTGGTCAATTTTTGGGCCATCGTCACAAGTCCACGCAGCCCTTGAACCAGCTTCTCAGTGATCTTGCTTAGTTTGGCGAAGGCATCCAGTGCCTTGTTCACGCACTTGGTGATCTCGGCCACCTTCTCGCCGACCCGTGCAGTGATCTTGGCGACCACCAGCGGGGTTCCGGTGCCAAGGCTGAAGACCTCGATCGCGACATCCTCGAAGAACTCGCCGATGGCTTCGGATATGGCATCCCGAATCATGCCGTAGATGAAATCTGCGATGGCTGCTTGCTGCTTCAATGTGTCCGCGATCTGGGCCGCTGCTTCCTTCTGGGTCTCGAACACCTGCTTCAGTGTTTCGACCTTTTTCCTGTAGGCGTCCAGGGTCTTCGACTTCTGGTCTTCGATCTTTCCGAGCAACGATTCCAGGTCCGCTGCGTTGTTTCCGGATGCGTTCGAGATGTTGGTCCAGGTGCTGCTGCCAGCATTGATCTCGTCCGAGTCGCCAGTGAACTCCTGCAACATGTCCTGCAATGGATGGAGGTGATCTATGATCCACGAGGCCACCCAGCCGGTGACCGTTGCAATCGGATGGAAGGCCATGGAGACCGCCGAGGCGCCGAGGGATGTGGCACTTGAGATTTCCGGCATACTCATATTCCAGCCATCCGACTGGACATCACTGCAGAAATCCTTGATGTCCTTGATTGGGCCAAAGTTTGAAAAATCTCCCGAGCTGCCGCCCGATACAAGTGCGATGGTCCCCGGGTCTTTTTCTGTTTCAAGAAGGCTGTTGGTCATAAGAGCACGCTCTCAATCATTGCGATGATCCTTTCGAACTCCTCCTTGATTTTCTCCTCAAGTGCAATGAATTCAGCTGCGCTGGCATCCAAGGCCTCGGCGGTGGCCTCCAATGCTTCTCCGAGTGAGGAATTCGCGTTCTGAAACTCGCCGCTGACCTCCATGTATCGAGGCTGGAATATTGGGGTGAGAACGACGCCGTACGGATTTCCGGCCATCGTTCCTGTCGCGGCGCCACCGATTTCCTGAACGGAAGCACCGGTTTGCCGCAGTCCCGAGCTCTGGTCCCCCCAGCTCTGGGGTGAGATGTCGATGTCGATCATGACCGATTGCCTCCGATGTTCCAAGGCATCCGATTGTTGCCAGGTGTTCTGTCTGAGGAGCCACCTGTGTCCTGGGGTGGGGCGCCGAAGACGTCATAGGCGGAAAGAGTGCGGGAACTCTCGGGATTGTCGTCGCCCCACGACTCCCGGACGACTCCGCCGACTAGCTGTCCGACCTTCGCTCCGGCCTGCCGGATCGTCTCCTGCACCATGCGTGACAGCTCTTGCGCGGACAGTTCCATTCCTCGCTCCGTGATCGTCACGTCGGTCACCTGTCCCGCGTGATTCACGGTGATTTTCACTTCGTCCCGGCGTGAGGTCATGGTTGCGCTCATGGCCTTCACCTTGGCGGCCAACTCACGATCACGTTCAGCCCGGGCCTTTGTCTCTCGTGCTATTGCCTCGAAGCGGGCCTTCGCTTTGGAAACAGCCTGCTCGGCGGCATCCTGAACTTGGTCCATCGCTACCTCTCAGTCCTTGGGAATCGGTCTTGTATACCTCCTGCTGTCCATGTTAATCCTAAGGGGGTTCAGGGGCTGCTCGGCGCTTTAGTTCGGGTCTGCGCAGGAGTGCTCACGGATCCCGACGGGGCTGAAAGTCGAGAATGAAATAAAATGAAATAATTTGTGTCGGTATGTGATGGCAAGATGTGGTACTCTCCGAATCATTTGGGGTGGTGGAACTTATTCACGGCCATCCTCAAACCTGCCCTGGTGGGGGTTTTTGGACCATGTGTCGCCTGTGAATAAAAAGTCAGTCAACGATAGATTCTTGGCTGCTGAGGATGTTCAATCCGCAGCAAATGTTGAAAGCCACACAACTCGCCATCCGACCGGAAAATCTGCAGGTGATCGAGTGGACACTGCCGTTGTTCTTCTTCGTGGTTCCGCAGGTTTCCACCATCTTCGTCTCATGTGGCCGGATGTTCGGCAATCTTGACGCGGAGTCCCTGGGATGGGTGTTGATTGATGAGGCCGAGCAGGCCTGCTCTCAACAGGCTGCGGGGCGGTCTGGCGGTCCCGGCGAACCGTCGTCGTCGAAGGTCCGCTTTAGCTGCCATCTGTGGTGGCGATCCCGAAAAAGACTCAACTGAATATCGCGGCCTCCTGCAATGTGAGCGCTCCGCTGAAGGTCCACCGCCGTTGTGATGACCCGATGTTCTTGCTGTGCGACCAGATTGCCTACAACGGGATCATGATCAACGGGGTGCATCGGGGAGCTGATGAATTGATGTGGTCGCAGATACTGCACAGCAGATGGCTGGACGAACCCGCGAACATCAACGAGACCCATCCGCAACCCAATCAGATACGCCGACTGCAGCAGGTCCTGGAGGATCTGGAACGACGTGGAATCCCGTACTCCGACATGATCGCGATCTCACCCTTCCGCGAGGTTGCAAACGCGTTGGAAACCTTGAAGAAGCGATACGACAAGCTACGCGGGCACCATCCACACCGCTTAGGGACGTGAGGCCAACGTCGTGTTCCTCGTGCTGGGAGGGGCACCCGACCGCCCGGGAGCCAAGGCGTGGGCGGCACAACCCGTCAACCTGGTCACCGTCGCGGCCAGCCGAGCGAAACGGCGACTGTATGTCATCGGGGACCGCGCGGAATGGGCGAAGTACAACTACTTCCAGCAGCTGTCGGCAGTGCTACTGACTACCGTGCCAAATACTCGGCGACGTAGTCGACGTCCTTGTCGCCGCGACCCGACAGGTTCACGATCAACACCTTCTCAGGGCTCATCGTCGGCGCCAACCGGATGGCATGCGCCAAGGCGTGCGACGACTCCAGGGCGGGAATGATGCCCTCGGTGCGGCACAGCAGCTGGAAGGCGGCGATGGTCTCGTCGTCGGAGGCCGTGACGTACTCGACACGACCCTCATCCCGCAGGAAGGCATGCTGCGGACCGACTCCCGGGTAGTCCAACCCGGAGGCGATGGAGTGCACTTCTGCGGGCTTGCCGCTTTCATCCTGCAGCAGCAGCGTGCGCATGCCGTGCAGCGTCCCCGGGGTGCCGAGGGTGATCGTCGCGGCGTGCTGACCGGGCACACCGAGGTTGCGGCCCGCTGGTTCGACACCGAACATCTTCACCGGCTCGTCCTCCAGGAAAGCGGTGAACAACCCCAAGGCATTCGATCCGCCGCCGACAGCTGCCACCAGAGCATCCGGCAGACGTCCCTCCTTCTCCAGCATCTGACGGCGGGCCTCGCGACCGACGATCGACTGGAAGTCCCGTACCATCGATGGGTACGGGTCCGGGCCGACGACCGAGCCGATGGCCAAGAAGGTTTCGGCGTAGTCGGTGGCGAACATCGAGAAGACCGAGTCGATGGCCTCCTTGAGGGTCTGCCCACCCGAGGTGATCGACACCACCTTCGCGCCCAGCATCTCCATTCGCACCACGTTGGGATGCTGTTTGGCCACGTCGACGGCACCCATGTGGATCTCACACTCCAGGCCGAGGAGGGCCGCTGCCGTCGCCAATGCCACGCCGTGCTGCCCCGCACCGGTTTCCGCGATCAGCTTCTTCTTACCCATTCGCTTAGCCAGCAGCCCCTCACCTAGGCAGTGGTTGATCTTGTGGGCGCCGGTGTGATTGAGATCCTCACGTTTGAGGTAGATCTTCGCTCCGCCGAGGTGCCTGGTCAGCCCGGCCGCCAGGAACAGTGGCGATGGGCGACCGACGTAATCGGCCAGCAGCGCCTCGTAGTCGGTCTGGAAACCAGGATCCTGACGGGCCTGCGCGTAGGCAGCCGCCACCTCGGCGATGGGAGCTTCGAGCTGTGGGGGCAGGAAACGACCGCCGTGGTTCCCGAAAAACCCGGCCTCGTCAGCGTGGATCAGCGAAGTCATGTCACGAATGCTATCGCCGGTCAGTATGACGATTTTTCGCGGATGCAACATCGGGTGTATCGCCGGAGTAGATCCCCGGAGCGTCATAGATCAGCGACGCCCCGTCGGCAGCCTCCCGGAGTTCGCTCGGGGCAATGGCGTGGGCGATGTGGTAGACGGCCACAGTCACAATGGTGCCGAGCGCGATACCACCCAGGGTGAAGCCTTCGGTGATCGGCAGTTTCACGTCGCCGATGCCGATGATGATGCCAGCTGCCGCCGGGATCAGGTTGATGGGATTGCCGAAATCGACGTGGTTCTCCTTCCAGATCTTCGCTCCCAGCAGGCCGATCATGCCGTACAGCACCACGCAGATTCCGCCCAGCACCGCGCCGGGGGTGGCGGAGATCACGGCTCCGAACTTCGGTGACAGGCCGAAGCAGATCGCCACCAGGGAGGCGACCACGTAGGCAGCCGTCGAGTAGACGCGGGTTGCGGCCATCACGCCGATGTTCTCCGCATAGGTGGTGGTGGGCCCTGCACCCACGAGGGTCGCGAGCATCGAACCGCCACCGTCAGCGGCGACGGCGCGACCCATCATCGGGTCCAGGCTCTCGCCCGTCATTTCCGCCACGGCCTTCACATGGCCCGCGTTCTCGGCGATCAGCGCGATCACCACCGGCAGGGCGATGATGATGGCTCCCAAGGAGAACTGCGGAAGATGGAAACCGACGATATTGCCCGTGCCACCGAAACGCCAGGTGGCAAGGTCCGTGACGGGTGGCAGGCCGAACCAGTTGGCGGCTTCGACCGCGGACCAGTCGACGCGCATTTTCTCGGTGACCGTGCCGTCGGAGGCGACGCTGCGCATTGGTCCAAAGGCCAGGTCGAAGATCCAGCTCAGGACGTAGCCGATCACCAGCGACAGGAAGATGGCGATGCGCCCGAGGAAACCGCGCAGCCCCACGCTGAGCGCGATCACGATGAGCATAACGATGAACGCCAGCCACGGATCCTGCGGCCAGTAGGTGTTCGCGACCACCGGGGCCAGGTTGAAGCCGATCAGCATCACGACCGCACCGGTCACCACGGGCGGCAGGGTCTTGTGGATCACCCGGGCGCCCGCGAAGTGGATGATCAGACCCACCATGAACAAGGTCAACCCGACCACGAAGAGCGCACCTGAGAGGGTCGCCGGGTTGCCGCCCGCCGAGTAGATCGCGGTCGCCACACCCACGAAGGAGGCCGACGACCCGAGATAGCTGGGCACGCGGTGTTTCACGACAAACAGGAAGATCAGCGTCGCGATGCCGCTCATCATCACCGCGAGCTGCGGATTGAGCCCCATCAACAGTGGGAACACGAACGTGGCGCCGAACATCGCGACGACGTGCTGGGCGCCGAGCCCGATCGTGCGTCCCCAACCGAGCCGTTCGGTCGGGGCCACCACCGCCCCGGGAACGAGGATTCCGTTGTTGTGCAGCTTCCAGCCGAACATGGCCCAGTCCTTTCGTCGCGGGAATGGTACTGCCCTTGCGGGAGTGGGGAACAGATGACGCCACCATTCATGAAAACTCGGAGGGTTTTCTCGGAAGCTTGGGTGAGCAGTTCCTCATGAGTCTCAGCGAGTGGGTCATGTCGAAACCAGGATGATCGCAGACGGGGATCCGAGAAAGAACCTGGAGCCCGGATAGGGTTGGGTCATGGTGTTGGACGTGGTTGTGATCGGGGCCAGCGTGGCGGGGCTGACCGCGGCCCGACGCCTGGCCACAGAGGGGTTTTCCGTGGCGGTCCTCGATCCGAACGGGGAGTACGTGACCGCTGCCATCGGGCACGGGGTAGCGGCCTGCGCACATGCCAGCACCGTGGCGAACATGGCCGGCGCCTACGGTGACGAGGCGGCGCGGGAACACGTCCGACGTAATGTGGCGGGGCTGGAGGAGATCCGGGGAGTTGCGGCTGCGGGAGCGGTGGAACTGGTCGAGACGAAGCTGCACGACCATTCCCTGGGCGTCGCCTTGGACCGGGAACTGGGACGGGTGGTGGAGTTGGTCCGCGGGGGCGGAGCCGAACTCTCGTTGCTGAAAGCCGGGGCGAGTGCTCGGGCGGCGGCAGGTCTGTGCTCCTCCGCATTGCTGATTGATCCCGCTGAGTACGCCACTGCCTTGGAGGAGCAGGCCGGATCCGCAGGGACCGAGATCCTCCATGATGTCACCGTCACCCGCATCAAACGTCTCGACGGGGCAACCCAGGTGGCCTTCCGGCGAAACCTGGCGTGGTCGCGTGACCTGGAAGTCCTCACCGCACATGCCGTCATCGACACGCTGGCGGTGAGCCCGTGGGGGGCGGTGGCGGGAGCGGGGCAACCGCAGTACGTGCCGACCCTGCGGCTGCGGGGTGTTGAGACGCCCAAGGAGGTGACGCTGCTGGCCGGCCCACCCACCTGGCTGATCCGGCCCATCGATGACGAAGTGTTGCTGCTCGGCCCGAAATGCACCCGCAACCAGGTGACGGATGCCGCGACGGCACTCGTGAACTGGGCCGCGACCGAGCTCGGGGCCCGCGACATGACCCCGGGACAGCTCATCATCGACCCCAGCGACCACGGACGCCCCGTCGCTGGGGCCTCCGCGATACCGGGCGGTTTCTACACTCGCGGTAACGGTCGTGGCGAGCTGATGAACGGCACCGCGTCGGGCTGCTACCTGGCGGCCCTGTTGCTGGGGGTCGATGCCGCCCGCGGTGTCGCGTTGCCGTGGGCCTCGAAGCTGCGGGCCGGTGCGGGCCGGTTGCTGCATCGCCGTTGAGAACATCGAATTGCCTCGCTGCGACACCTCGACCGGTATGTGGCTGGTCACCGGGCGATGTCATCTGCTCCCGATAGTGTCCTCAGCGGAATCGAAGCGACCCGAGGAGCCCCATGAGCCACCCTGCATCCGACGAGCAGCCTTTGGCCTGGCGTTCGCTGTGGGCGATGGTGGTGGGATTCTTCATGATCCTCGTTGACAGCACCATCGTCACTGTCGCCACCCCGACGATCATGCGGGAGCTGGGTGCGAATATCACCTCCGTGGTGTGGGTGACGAGCGCCTATCTGCTGGCCTACGCGGTGCCGCTGTTGATCACCGGGCGCCTCGGTGACCGGTTCGGGCCGAAACGGGTGTACCTGATCGGATTGGTGGTCTTCACCCTCGCATCCCTGGGATGCGGCCTGACCACCACCGTCGAACTGCTCATCGCCGCTCGGGTGGTGCAGGGGCTGGGGGCGGCGTTGATGACCCCGCAGACCATGACCGTCATCACTCGTGTCTTCCCACCTCACCAGCGCGGGATGGCGATGGCCGTGTGGGGTGCCACAGCGGGGCTGGCGATGCTCATCGGTCCGATGCTGGGTGGTTTGTTGATCGGGGTGCTCGGTTGGGAATGGATCTTCTTCATCAACATCCCCATCGGAGTGGCAGGCTACGTCGCGGCGAAGCGGCTCGTCCCCGACCTGGAGCAGCACGCTCACCGTTTCGACTGGCTTGGGGTGGTGCTCTCCGGCATCGGGTTGTTCTGCGTCGTCTTCGGTCTGCAGGAGGCCAGCACCCACAACTGGGGGGTGATCGTGGGTCCCGTCTCCGTTGGCTCGCTGCTGGTGGTCGGGGCGTTTTTCCTCGTGGCCTTCGTGGTGTGGCAGTGGTTCAACCCCAACGAACCACTGATGCCCTTGAAACTGTTCGGGGACCGCAACTTCTCCGTCGCGAACCTCGCCATCGCCCTGGTCGGGGTGACCAGCGTCGCCACCCCGTACCCACTGATGATCTGGGCCCAGCAGGCACGTGGCCTGAGCCCACTGCTTGCCGCGCTGGTGAACGCGCCCGCCGCCGTGGTCACGCTGATCGTGGCGAAATGGAGTGGGCAACTGGTCAACCGGGTGCACCCCCGCTATCTGACCATGACCGGAGGCCTGGTGTGGGCCTCCTCGCTGCTGGCGGCTGGGCATTTCCTCGACACGACGACGCCGGTGTGGGTGCCGATTGTCCTGTTGACCTTCACCGGTGTGGCCAGCAGCCTCGTGTTCGGGCCGTTGTCCACAGCGGCGACGGCGAACCTGCCCGCGACCCACGCAGGCGCTGGGTCTGGGGTCTACAACGCCACCCGGCAGGTGGGTTCAGTGCTGGGCAGTGCTCTCGTTGCAACCGTGATGGGTACTCTGCTGGCGGCAACGAAGACCAACGACAACCAGACCCCAGACGGCACCGCCTCGGCCATGTCGGGGACGTTGTTGTTGCCCACCGTGTCGATTTTTGCGGTGGCCGTCATAGCCTGTTTCCTCGAACGCCCGAAGCACCAGCGACGGAACTGACCTCGAAGCCGCTCGCACCGCCCTGATTGTCAGATCCAGGTGCCGAACCACATGCGCGACAGCCATTCGGGGCGGGTCAGCAGGCCGTCGGTGAGGATCGGGTAGATGAACGTGAAATGCAGGATCACCACACCGATCGCCAGACCCACCAGCATGGCGCGGATCCTGCGTTTCGGGTGATGTGCCGGGCCGAGGATCTTTCCCAGCGCCATCGCCAGCCCTGTCGCGTAGAAGGGCAGCAGCACGATGGCGTAGAAGAAGAACAACGGGCGAGCCGCGAACTGGAACCACGGCAACCACACCGCCAGCACACCTAGAACGGGAACGGCGAACCGCCAGTCGCGGCGCCCCAGCCACCACCAGATGCCTGCGATGAGTGCGGCGAAGGCCATCCACCACAGCACCGGGGTACCAAGGCCGGAGATCACCCGAAGACAGGTGGTGCCAACGGCCTCGCACCCCTGATCGCCCGGTTTGATGTCGTTCTGCGCGTCAATGCCGATCGGTCGAACCATCACCAACCAGCCCAAGGGGTGGGCCTCGTAGGGGTGCTCTGCGTTGACCATCATGCCGTCGCCCGTGTGGAACGAGAAAGCGGAGACGTGATAGTTCCACAATGCTCCGAGGTCGGGGCCGAGCAGTTTTACGGCGGGATCGTCCGGGTTTTTGACCCCCCAGTCGCGCAGGTAACCTCCCGAGGTGGTCAACCAGCCCGTCCACGATGCGATGTAGACGGGGATCGCCAGCACCACCGTCGATAGGAAGGCCTTGGGGGCGTCCCAGAACAGCGACCTCCCCAGCCCCAGGACGTGGGCGTAAAGGATCAGGCCCCCGACGGCACCGACCAACAGGGCGCCCTGCACGTAACCAATGCGGGAACCGACGATGAGCGTGACGCAGACCATGCACAACGACGCCATGCCCCAGGTGAACCGGTTGACCTTGCGTCGCATCCCCGCCCCGGCGAGTCTGCGGGCCCCGATGTCCCAGGCCACGGTCAGGATCCCGAATACCGCCACCATGTAGACGGAGTTCCATTTCACCGCGCAGGCCGCGCCGAACATCACCCCAGCGACGAGCCGCCAAGGTCGGAACAAGACCAGCGGTCCGTAGTCGCCGTCGAGAGAATTCAGGTTGTTGTCGCTCAGATAGCCTGCCAATCGCAACCGGAACCAATCACGATCCGCGACCAGCGCGGCGACGGCGGCCAGCACGAAGACGGCCTGGAAGATGTCCAGCAGCGCGATCCGGCTCATGGTGAAGGCCAGGCCATCGAAGGTGACCAACAGCCCGGCGATGCCCCCGACCAACGTGGAGCGCGACAGGCGGCGCGCCAACCGCACCGTCAGCAACACCAGCAGCGCTCCGAAGACACAGGCCGAGATCCGCCACCCGAAGGGTGTCATCCCGAAGAAATGCTCCCCGATCGCGATCAACCATTTGCCCAGCGGCGGATGCACCACGTAGGTCGGGTTGTCGGTGAAGCCGCTCAGATCGCCGGCGGCGATCTTGTCGTCCGTGCTGAACTGCTTGTTGTCCAGCCACTGTCTCTCGTACCCGGAATGCAGCAGCCCCCAGGCGTCCTTCGCGTAGTAGGTCTCGTCGAAGACGATCTTCCCTGGGAATCCGAGGTTTCGAACGCGTATCAGGAAGGCGAAGACCGCGAGTCCCGCTGCCAGCAGCCAACCGGCCATTCGATCTTGGAGCTGGCCGTCCTCAAGCGCCTCGATAGTCCTCACCACGCGGACAGTCTAGGGGAGGGGAGCGACACCGAATCGCGGCCTCTGGTGCTGCTGTCTGTGCTGGCCTGAAACCTTTAGGCTGACCGGTATGGACCCCACACGAGGAAGACTGGTGCTGGCGGCCACCCCCATTGGTTCTCACACCCACGCCAGCCCGGCGCTGCGGGAGGCCCTGGTGGCCGCCGACGTGATAGCCGCCGAGGACACCCGACGCCTGGCCACCCTGCTGCGTCGCATTGACGTGACCACCACTGCCAAGGTGCTGTCCTACTTCGAGGGTAACGAGGCTGCGCGTACCGCCGAACTGGCCGGGGCAGTGGCCGAAGGGCAGGACGTGGTGCTGGTCACCGACGCGGGCATGCCGTCGGTCAGCGATCCCGGATACCGCCTCGTGACGGCCTGTATTGAGCGTCATCTGCCAGTCACAGCGGTTCCCGGACCATCGGCGGTGCTGACAGCGTTGGCGGTCTCCGGTCTGCCCTGCGACCGGTTCTGTTTCGAGGGTTTCCTGCCCCGCAAGGCAGGGGAGCGGCGCGGTCGGTTGGCGGGGTTGGCTGCCGAGGAACGCACCATGATTTTCTTCGAGGCTCCGCACCGGCTTCATGAATGGCTGCTCGACGCTGCCGATGCGTTCGGCGCGAACCGGTTAGCCGTGGTCTGCCGGGAACTGACGAAACCCCACGAGGAGATCGTCAGGGACGACCTGGCCGGGCTGGCTGGCTGGGCTGCCGGCGGGGTGCGAGGTGAGGTTACTGTCGTCGTCGCAGGGGCAGAACCCCGCCAGGCCGGGACGGACGATGCCCTTGAACTGGTGGCCTCCCGGATCGCAGATGGTGAGAAACTCTCCCGGGCCGTGCGTGCCGTCGCCGACCTGCTCGGGGTCCCGCGCAAGGAACTCTACGAGGCCGCGCTGGCGGCCAGGAAGAAGGAACAATGACCCTTCCGGAGCATCTGCCCGCTGCGCCTGACATGCTTCCCGCGCATGTCATCGACAACCACACCCATCTGGGATCCACCACCGAGTACTCCGGTCTCGGTGTCGAGGATTCGCTCACAGCCGCAGGCCTGGTCGGGGTGGCAGGGGTGGTCGACGTCGGATGCGACCTGCCGTCCTCACGTGCCGCGGCGCAGCTGGCAGCAACCGACCCCAGGGTCCGGGCCGCCGTCGCCATCCACCCCAACGACGCCGCCCGGCTCTTTCAGCGCGACGGCCTGGCGGCCCTCGACGCCGAGCTGGCGGAGCTGCCCGCTCTGGCCCCACTGCCCGGGGTGGTGGCGGTCGGTGAAACCGGCCTGGATTATTACCGCACCCGCGAGACGCAGGCCCAACAGGTGCAGGCCCACAGCTTCCGGTTCCACATCGCACTGGCCCGGGAGAAAAACCTCACCCTTGTCATCCACGACCGCGACGCCCATGCGGACGTCCTGAAGGTCCTTGACTCCATGGATCTTCCCGAGCGGGTCGTGATGCACTGCTTTTCCGGGGACGCGGACTTCGCCCGCGAATGCGTGGATCGTGGTTTCTGGCTGTCCTACCCGGGGGTGGTGACCTTCGGCTCGGCCGGGTCGCTGCGGGAGGCGGCGAAGGTGACGCCCCTGGAACGCATCCTCGTCGAGACTGACGCCCCCTACCTCACGCCGAAACCGCAGCGCGGCAAACCCAATGCGCCCTATCTGCTGCCCCACACCGTCGCTTTCCTGGCCGACCTGCTCGGCATTGATCTGGCAGATTTCTGCCGCCAGGTGACGGTCAACACCGAAGCCGCCTACGCGACCCGCTGGGGCGGCGATGCCTGATACCGGCCTGCTCGATCCTGCCTCAGTACGACGCATCGCCGCCGACCTGGAGCTCCGCCCCACCAAACAGCGCGGCCAGAACTTCGTCATCGACGCCAACACGGTGCGGCGTATCGTCTCGCTGTCCGGGATCGGTCCCGACGACGTGGTGCTGGAGATCGGCCCCGGGCTCGGCTCGCTGACCCTCGGTCTGCTGGGGGTGGCGAGCGAGGTGAGCGTCATCGAGATCGACGAACGCCTCGCGGGAAGGCTGGGGACAACCGTCACGCAACGACTGGGCCGGGACGCGACGGCACGCCTGAACGTTGTGACCGCCGACGCCATGGCCGTCACGGAACTTCCGGGTCGGTCGCCGACCGCGGTGGTCGCGAACCTGCCCTACAACATCTCGGTGCCGGTGTTGATGCATCTGCTGGAGAGTTTCCCGTCGTGGAGGCGGGGCCTAGTGATGGTGCAGCTGGAGGTCGCCGACCGGCTCGCGGCGCAACCCGGCTCGAAGGTCTACGGGGCACCCAGCGCGAAGCTGGCGTGGTGGGCCTCGGCGAAGCGGGTCGGCACTGTGCCGCCGAAGGTGTTCTGGCCCGTGCCGAACGTCGATTCGGGGTTGGTGAGGTTGGAACGCCGTGACCCACCCGCGACCACCGCCACCCGGGAACGGACCTTCGCCGTGATCGACGCGGCCTTCGCATCGCGCCGAAAAATGCTGCGGGCGGCACTGTCGGGGATATTTGGATCCTCGGCGGTGGCCTCTGAGGCCATCGAATCGGCAGGAATCGATCCGCAGGCCAGGGGCGAGGCTCTGGACGTCACGGACTTTGCCGCCATCGCGAGCAAGCAACAGGTAGGTTGAGGCCGTGAAGGAAGTGCGGGTGCGGGTGCCGGCCAAGGTGAACCTGGCGCTGAACGTCGGAGCCACCGACAACGAGGGTTATCACGCCCTCGGAACCCTGTTCCAGGCGGTGTCGCTGTTCGACGATCTGGTGGCGCGACCCGCCGAGGCTGGAGTGTTCCGGGTGAATTTCCGAGGCGAGGGCGCCTCTGGTCTGCCTGTTGACGACACGAATCTCGTGGTCCGCGCGGCCCGGCTGCTGGCCAAGACCTGTGGGATGGGAAACCTCGGGGTGGAGATCCGGGTCCACAAACGCATCCCTGTTGCGGGAGGTATGGCCGGGGGATCGGCTGATGCCGCTGCCACCCTGGTCGCCTGCAACCAGCTGTGGGGGGCGGGCCTGGATACGGAGCAGCTCCACGCTGTCGCGGCCCGGCTCGGTGCCGATGTCCCCTTTCTGCTGCACGGCGGCACCGCCGTTGGCACCGGGCGGGGGGAGAAGCTGAGGTCCGTGCCGGCACGGGGCAGCTTCCACTGGGTGCTGGCACTGAGCCATCATGGTCTGTCCACCCCGGCGGTGTTCCGGGAGTTCGACCGCATCAGTGCGCCCCAGCCCACCGACATCGATTCCGGTCTGCTGGAGGCCCTGGCCGATGGTGATGCTCGCCGTGTGGGTGCGCTGCTCAGAAACGACCTGCAGCGGGCGGCCTTCAACCTCCAGCCCGAGCTGGCCGACGTCCTGGCAATGGGAGGCGAGGCGGGTGCGACCGGCGCCCTGGTGAGCGGCTCCGGCCCCACCATTGCCTTCCTGGCCGGCACCAAGGCCGTTGCCGATGCGATCTCCGACCGGCTGGTGCTGTCTTCCCGGGTTCGTGCCGTGCGTCGCGCCCACGGGCCGGTGCCGGGCGCGCGGATCGTGAACTGAAGGAGCACAGATGGACGAGGTCGACGAGGTGATGGCCGCGTGGCATCGGGAACGCCCCGACCTCGCCACCTCCCCCATGGGGGTGTGGTCGCGGATCCACCGGCTGGCGGCCCTCCTGAACGGGGAACGCAAACGCTGTTTCGCCGAACACGGACTGGAGGTCTGGGAGTTCGACGTCCTGGCGGCCCTGCGGCGCTCCGGACGGCCCTACCGGTTGTCACCCGGCCAGTTGCTGCAGCAGACCCACGTCACATCCGGGACCATGACCAACCGGGTAGACCGGCTTCGCGCCCGGGGCCTGGTCACCCGCCATGCCGACCCGAGCGACGGTCGAGCCGCCCTCATCGAGCTTACCGCCGAAGGCCGCCGGGCCGTCGACGAGGCCCTCGGGGCCCTGGTCGAACTGGAGGAGTCCCTGTTGGTCGGATGGGATCCGCATGAACGCGACTCTCTCGCGGCGATGCTTCGCCGTCTGCTGCTTGCCTCCGGGTGATTACCTGACCTTCTCCGAGCCCACCACCCACGTGTTGCAGCCACCGATGCTCTCGGAGTGGAAGCCTCGCATGCCCCAGTACAGCAGTGACTCAGGGGCGCCGTGGATGCCGTCGTCGATGAAGCTCTGCAGGCTCTCGCGAACCTCTTCGTAGTTTGTCTGGGTCAGTGGGAAGGAGTCGTCGCTGCGCAGCATCCCTGTTGCATAGCATTCGGCCTGTATCTCTATGCGGCGCTCCGTCTCGTTGCCGCTGGGAAGCTGATTCCGGACTGTCTGCACTTTGCTGAGGCTCTGGATGTGATGTCCGTACTCGTGGAAGACCATGAGTTTGATCCATATCTCGCTTGCGGCGGTGCTGTCTTTCAGCAGTTTGGCGCCGAAGTACAGGCTGCCGCCATTGGCGGAACAGTACATGGCAGGAGCCTGCATACTTCCACACGGCGAGTGTGCCGTGTCGCCTTCGAAGTAGTAAACAGGCACCGAATGGGTGGAATACCCGAGTCGTTCGAACACCGGCTTCCAAGCTTTCTCTACGCACTTAATTTCTGCCTCCACCTGCTTGCCCATCTCGGCCATGGAATCGGCGTGGGATGCTGTGGGGCAGCCGGTCAGATCGGGCCAGCTGAGGTTGTAGATCGGGGCCTGCTGAACTGTTTTCCAGGCTGAGTCGTTGGAGTCCGGGGTGGGGAGAGGATCGAGTTTCTCGTTCGGGACCTGCCCTGCTCGCCGGGGTTTGGGCTCAGGAGTCAGGGTGGGGGTGGGTGTGGGCGTAGGTGCTGGTGCCTGGGTCTGTCGGGACGACGGTGGTGGTGAAGACTTCTGCGTCCTTCTGGAAGTCGTGGTTGGCTCAGAGGTGGCTGATGAGTTGCTGCCGGGACGGGTGGCGGTCTCGTGCGGCACTGTCACCGTGGGTTCCTGGGAGCGGAGGGTGCCTGCGAGCAACGCCAGAAAGGACACCAGCACGACCGCACCGAGCACGATGCCGAGCGCCAGCGGTACATTGCTGCCACCCCCGCGGCCTGGAGGCCGAGGAGCGTACTGGTGCTGAGGAGCGTATTGGAAGCCGAAACTCTGTGAGGCCTGGGGACGAGGTCCTTGGGGATTCCAGTAGGGATTCGTGGACATAGGAGCCCAGCCCCGTCCGGGGTCTTGCTGAGCCCCCCAGGTAGGTTGCGGGTCCGCTTTCCACTGCCCACCCGGGCCAGAAACGCTCATCGTCTTTCTGTTCCTTCAGTCCGTTACGACAACTGTCAACAAAATGTTTGCATCTTCCGGGATCATCCATTACAGCTAGGAACCGCAGCGGCAGTCTGCCAGGTGCCTCGGCTGGTTCATCGCAGTCTGTCCTTGAACTCGACGAGAAGTTTCGGCGTGGACTTCAGGTTGGCCATCCCGTTCCAGGCCAGGTTGATAAGGTGCCGGGCCACCACCAGCCGTTCCGGCTCGCGATTGTCCAGCCACTGTTGGCCGGTCATTGCGACCAGCCCCACCAGGGCCTGGGCATACAGGTGCGCGTATCGCGGGTCGTGACCCAGACGGGCGAACTCGTCCCCCAGGATCTCCTCCACCTGGGTGGCGATCTCGCTGAGGATGGAGGCGAAGGAACCGGTCGGATTCGTCAACGATGAATCACGCGAGAGGATGCGGAAACCGTCCGGGCAGCGGTCGATGTAGTCGAGGAGGGCCAGGGTGCCGCGTTCCAAAGTTTCCCGGGGGCCCGCTCCGGGCTTGTTGAGGGCGGCTCGGATCTCCGCGTGCAGTGCGGTGGTCTCTTGCTCGACAACCGCCTGATAGGCGCCATCCTTGCCGCCGAAATGCTCGTAGACCACAGGCTTCGACACCCCGGCCCGGGCAGCGATCTCCTCCACAGAGGTGCCTTCGAAACCTCGTTCCGCGAACACCTCCCGGGAGATGGCGAGCAACTGCGCACGTCGCTCCGCTGAACTCAGGCGCAGTCGTGAACGACGGGCGCGTGTACTGGCGGGCGTTGGCATGGTTCCAGTCTCCCGCAATCAAGCGGCGATGCCCAAACAAGAAACCTTCCGGGCACCTGGTGTTCATGCTCGCGTCTTGCGTGTCCAGCACGATGCGAGATGGTCATTGACCAACCCGATGGCTTGCATGGTGGAATACAGCGTCACTGGTCCGACGAAACGAAACCCCAGGTTCTTCAACCGGTGGCTGAGGGCCTCGCTTTCTGGGGTCTGGACGGGTATCTCGTCGCGGCGTTCAGGTGGAGTCAATGCGGGGGAAGGGACGTGCTCGGCGAAGATGTCCGCCAGACGCCCACCCGCGACGTGCAGGGCGACCAGGGCCCTGGCGTTTGCCACGGCTGCTCGAATTTTCCGCTCGTTGCGGATGATCCCGGAATCAGCCATCAGCCGAGTGACATCCTCTTCGCCAAAACTCGCCACAGTTTCCGGGTCGAAACCGACGAAGGCAGTCCGAAACGCTTCACGTTTGCGCAGGACAGTGATCCATTTCAGCCCCGACTGGAAGCCTTCCAATATGAGGCGTTCGAGCAGTAACGCTTCCTTCGGGTCATCGGGCAGAGGACGCCCCCACTCGGTGTCATGGTAGTGCTCATACAGGGGATCCCCTGTCCCAAAACAACGCTCCATGTGTCCTCCTCTGATCGCTCCCTCACCGACAATCATGGGCGCATCGGTGCCGGATCCTCCGGCAACGCAACGCCGCCCCGAGATTGTGGAAAACCCAAAGACCGGTTCTTTCCGTTAGACTTGCGAACCGGCCCGGGTTCCGGGCCATTCCCCGGTTGGTCTTCCGGCAGGGCCCGCCTGACTTTGAATCAGGATTAGCGAAGTAGGTTCGACTCCTACCCGGGGAGCCCGAGGAGCCTGGACACGATCACGTAGGCCAGGAAGATGGCGAACCCGATGAAGGTTGAGATGCCCACCCGCGTCGTAGCCGTGTGCCCTGCGGCGCGACCTGAACAGGGGTTCCTGGCCCGTAGCTGGCGTTTCCGGCAGCTCCAATCAGCGCACGTGAATCGCTGTAGCGGTTGACGACTGGGGCGAGCGAACCCAGCACGCCGTTTGCGATGGTCTCCAGCAGGCGCCAGGTGGCTGGGTTGGTCAAGTCCTGCTGGGATTGTGTGTAGCAGAACAGCCAGGTGTCGATCATCTCAATGTCGTAGACAATGGGAGTTCTCAGCAGGGCATCCATGACGTGGGGTGGCAGCAGTTGGAAGGCGTCGCGTCCGTAGCCCTCGGGGGCGTAGAGCTGGTAGTGGCTGTCGAAGGGCTCACCCAGGCTGATGCGTTGTGAGGACGCGAAGGTTTCTGGCAGGTTTGTTCCCCACGCACCGTTGTTCGCCCTGGCGTCGAGTAGTAGGTGCGGGACGGGATGCGGCAGCCGGAACGCAGCGAAATGCCAGTGATGGGTGACTCTGTTTTGTCCTCCGCCGGTGGTGTACTCGTAGCCGCCAACGTCGGCCAGCACACCAACCGGGGAGAACAAATGAAGAGTCGAGGCCCGGGACTTCCCTTCGTTGAAAAGCACCCCGGGATACTGGGGATTCGCTGAATGGATCCCGAACCGCATCCCGTTGGCGTCGGCGAAACGTGCCAACAAGCTCCAGCGAAGCTGCCGTCGCCGATGCGATCTGATCGTCATGAACAGGGCTGCGGCGCAGATTGCGGCGATGCCCAGGGCCAGCAGAATTAATGGCCACAGGAACTGTGGTGGATCTCCAGATGGTGTCATTGCCCTGATGAGCGGCACGGCAATCGCGAGTAGTTGTACACAAACGAACACGACCACCCCGATGGCTATCACCACGTAAAAGTTGGGTGTCGAGGTGCCGAACTCGCCTCGTGTGCGGCGCTGTTTCAGCGCGTGGAATTCTTGCGGGGTGAGCGGCGCAACCAGGGGATCCGTGTTGAATCTCACCATAAACGTCATGGTATCGACGCAGGGGATCAGCGGACCTGCCCGTTTCGGGGCCGTGCCGATGAACAGTGGGCCGGCAGGCCCTGCGACTGGTAGTTTCGTATCGTGAATCCGGGGAGGCCCCGGCGAACCGTGGGAAGGAAACCGTCTTGACCATCCCTGACAGCGATCTGGCTCCCGTCGCAGCGGTCATCGTCCTGGCCGCCGGCGGCGGCACACGAATGAAGTCGCGTCACTCCAAACTGCTCCACGAGGTGTGTGGCAAATCGATGCTCAGCTACGCCGTCTCGGCGGCCGAGGCTCTCAACCCGCACCACCTTGTGGTCGTGGTGGGGCACCAGCGCGTTGAGGTCTTGGAGCACCTGGAGTCGCTGAGCCAGAACGTGAGTACGGCGGTCCAGGAACAGCAGCTGGGAACCGGACATGCGGTCTCGTGTGGACTGGAGCGGTTGCCGAACCTCGAGGGGGAGGTGGTCGTCACCTATGGAGACGTGCCCCTGCTCACGGGCAAGACCTTGCGCCGGCTCGTCTCCATTCATCGCGCGGAAAGCAACGCCGTCACGGTGCTGACCGCAGAGGTGGAGGACCCGTCGGGTTATGGGCGAATCGTTCGCACAGGCGGAAAGGTCACCGGAATCGTCGAGCATCGGGATGCCTCCGACGAGCAGCTTCTGATTCGCGAAATCAACTCCGGCATCTACGTCTTTGACGCCGCGGTTCTGCGTGACGGCCTGGCGCAGTTGAACACCGACAACGCCCAGGGCGAGCAGTACCTCACCGACATTCTCCGCTACGCCCACGATCTCGATCGTCCCGTCGGTGCGCTGATCACCGACGATGTGTGGCAGACCGAGGGCGTCAACGACCGCGTCCAGCTGGCCAGGATGAGTCAGGAACTCAACCGCCGCATCCTGGAACGCTGGATGCGGGAGGGCGTGACCATCGTCGATCCGCGCAACACGTGGGTCGATGTTGACGTCGACCTCAGCCAGGATGTCACCCTCATGCCCGGGGTGATTCTCCAGGGCGCGACCACCATCGCATCCGGGGCGGTCATCGGCCCGGACACCACCCTCCAGGACGTCGAGGTGGGGGAGAACGCCACCGTGATCCGTTCTCACGGGTCCTTCGCGATCATCGGCGACGGTGCCACTGTGGGGCCTTTCTCCTACCTGCGTCCCGGGACCCAGCTCGGTTCCGGCGGGAAGATCGGCGCCTTCGTCGAGACCAAGAACGCGGTTGTTGGGGAAGGATCGAAGATTCCGCACCTCAGCTATGTCGGTGATGCGGTCATTGGCGATGGGGTCAACATCGGGGCGGGCACGATCTTTGCCAATTATGACGGTGTCAACAAATCCGCCACCCACGTCGGGAACTCGGCTTTCATCGGGTCGAATTCTGTGCTGGTGGCGCCCGTTGACATCTCTGACGGGGCCTTCGTGGCCGCCGGGTCGGCGGTCACCGATGACGTTCCCGCAGGAGGGCTCGCCGTGGCCAGGGGGCGGCAACGCAATGTCGATGACTGGGTGGCCACACGCCGCCCCGGGTCAAAGGCTGCACAAGCCGCGGCCGAAAGTGACGGCAATGTCCATCCCGCAGTCATCGAGTCGAGGGCAAAGAAAAAGGAATGAAACGACTCCGCATGAGGAATGAGACCGCGAACAACAAACATCTGATGCTCTTCTCGGGCCGGGCCTTCCCGGAGCTAGCCGAGGAGATCGCGGCTACGCTCGAGACGAACCTGGTTCCCACCCGCGCCCTCGCCTATGCCAATTCAGAGATCTACGTTCGTTTCGAGGAATCGGTACGCGGCAGCGACGCCTTCGTGATCCAGTCCCACACCGCACCCGTGAACGAGTGGATCATGGAGCAGCTGATCATGGTGGACGCCCTGAAACGGGCCTCCGCGAAACGCATCACCGTGGTCGCGCCCTTCTACCCGTATGCACGCCAGGACAAGAAACACCTCGGCAGGGAACCCATCTCGGCCCGGCTGGTGGCCGATCTCTACAAGGCGGCCGGTGCTGACAGGATTATGTCGGTGGACCTCCACGCATCCCAGATTCAAGGGTTTTTCGACGGCCCGGTCGATCATCTCTGGGGGCTGCCGGTGCTGAGCGACTACGTCCGAAAGCACTATGACACCTCCGAGATGTGCGTCGTTTCTCCCGACGCGGGACGGGTCAGACTGGCTGACATGTGGACCGATGAGCTTGGTTGCCCGCTCGCGATCATCCACAAGCGCCGCGACCATGAGAAGGCCAACACGGTTGCCGTGCACGAAGTGGTCGGTGATGTGCAGGGTAAGACCTGCATTCTTGTCGATGACATGATCGACACCGCGGGAACCATTACCCAGGCAGCGCTCGCGCTGCAGGAACGAGGAGCCAGCAAGGTTATCTGCGCCGCCACCCATGCTGTGTTCTCAGGGCCTGCTGTGGAGCGGCTGAACGCGTCAGGTATGGCAGAGATAATCGTGACGAACACGTTGCCGATCCGGACTGCCGAACCAATCGACAATCTGACGGTTTTGTCGATAGCCCCACTGATAGCGCGGGCCATCAATGCCGTTTTCCGCGACGGATCGGTGACATCTCTGTTTGGAGGGCAGGCATACAAATGAGCGTTCGTGGAGTCAACAAGCTGTCGATCATTGGTGCCGGGGCGGTGGGTTCCTCGCTGGCCTACGCCAGTTTGATCCGGGGGGTCGCCCGGCATGTCGTGCTGCACGACATCAACGCGGCGAAGGTTCGTGCTGAGGCCCTCGATCTGGCTCACGGCAGCCAGTTCATGCCGCAGGCGAAGGTTGAGGGATCCGAGGATCCCGAGATCACCCGGGGCTCCGACGTGGTCGTGATCACCGCTGGAGCGAAACAGAAACCAGGGGAAACCCGAATGGATCTGGCAGCCTCCACCGTGAACCTGATGAAGAAGGTGATTCCGCCGCTGGTGGAACGTTCCCCGGAAGCAATTTTCCTCATGGTGACCAATCCGGTGGACGTCACCACCTATGCTGCTTTGAAGATCAGTGGGCTTCCCCGTAACCAGTTGTTCGGCTCCGGCACGGTGCTGGATTCTTCCCGGCTGCGATATCTGGTTGCGGAAGCCTGTGAGGTCGCAGTGGTGAATGTGCACGCATACATCGCGGGTGAACACGGGGATTCTGAGATTCCATTGTGGAGCGCTGCCACAATTGGCGGTGTTCCCCTGCTCGATTGGGAACGGCAAACCGGAAAGCTGGACGAATCCACCCGTGATGCGATAGCGGATCGCGTGGTGAATGCTGCATATGAGGTGATCGAGGGTAAGGGAGCTACCAACTACGCCATCGGCCTTGCGGCCACCCGGATCATCGAATCGGTGCTGCGCGACGAACACCGGGTGCTACCGATTTCGAGCCTTGTGGAGGACTGGTACGGCATCAAGGACGTCTGTCTCTCCGTTCCTACTCTCGTCGATCGTCAAGGCGCTGGACGCTCCCTCAGACAACCACTGACCGATGGGGAGCTTGGCTGCATGCACGAATCAGCCGAAGCGATCCGGCACACACTGAAGTCATTGGGGTTCTGACGGCCCCGAACAAGAATCCATCCGTCTCCTCGTCGGCGCAACACCGACGAGGAGACGAAATCACGTCAGGCAGTGTGCTCCTGCGATGATGGTCGGGGAATATCTCCGCGCTGACGAAGCCGGGAGATAACACGGTTCAGGCCAACGGGGGTCAGACCGAGATACTGGGCCATTTCACGCTGCGACATGCGCGCTGCCAAGCGGGGATACTCCTGCAGGAAGGCGAGGTAGCGCTCCTCGGTGCTCATGGTCAAAAACTGGTACTCGCGATGCGTGTGATAGGCCACGAGACGCAGCAGTGCGACGACTACGAAGCGATACCATTCGGGGTGGCGTTTCCCCAGTGCAGAGAGGAGGCGAATCGGGGTTCCGAGGACGATGGAGTTTTCCTTCGCCACTCCGCGTTTGTGCGAGAGCGCGAGGGGGGAATCCAAGACCTGATGGTTCGTGGGGAGCTCGAGTAGTTCGCTGAGCTCGTGAGGATCCGTGCTGAGGAAGATGTCCCCTTTCTGTAGGTAACTGGCGACATGGGATTTCTCCTTGATGGTGACCATGGAGGTGATGGTTCCGCTCAGCACCAGCCACATCATGGGTTGGCTTCCGTTGGGCACTGGTTGTCCGGAATCGATCTCTATGATGACGCAGGATGCTGCGCACAGGTTCCACCCCGGCATGGGGCAACCGACGATCTTCTCGACGGTTCGCCTCGCGACGTGTTCCCAGCGGGTGCCTACGAGATGTGTGACGCTGGTCATGATCAGATCTTAACCCCGGTTAACTAGTGCCTTCTCCGATAGTTAACTGTATCTGGGGTCAAAACGCAAAACCTTGACGATTCAAAGATGATTGGTGGTCGCTGTCATATAGATGGGCTTGGACGGGTTTCCTCACAGGTCGGTTGAGGTTGACTGATCGTTCGCTGGCTCGCGCATTTTGATCTGAAAACGTCCTGTCTCAGCGGGTCGAGTGTTCGGGGAGAACAACGCAACCCTGCGTCCCGTGATTCTTCGAGGGAGCGTGTGGTGGTGCTCGTCATCCGAGGTCGGGTGATTGATTGTCGGGACGCATCGAAGATGCCCTCGATGATGTCAGGACGCCTCATCGCCGGCTCAGGGCAATACCCCGAAAGGGGCTCCGGGGGTGCGGCACTACGGTCTGGGAAAGCGACGGCAAACAATGTTCTCCAAGATGATGTTTCGTCCGCTGGGCGACGGTAGTTTGAGATCGCCAGTTCAAGATTCGAGGAAGGTACCGACGTGAGCATCGCTCCACCCACTCCGGCTCCCGCATGCGGCGCCCAGAACCTGACGAAGGTGTTCGGGGATGGCGGGCCCCGACCTGTCGTCGCCGTCAACAACGTGACTCTTGCCATTGAAGCCGGTTCATTCACGGCTATCATGGGGCCGTCCGGATCCGGAAAATCGACGTTGATGCACTGCATGGCCGGACTGGACCGTGCCACCAGCGGATCGGCCTGGGTGGGGCAGGAGGATCTCTCCAGGTTGTCTGAACGACAGGTCACCAAAATCCGGCGGGACAAGATCGGCTTCGTGTTTCAGTCCTTCAACTTGCTTCCCACCCTTACGGCGGAACAGAACATCCTTCTCCCGCTTGAGTTGGCGGGGCGCAAACCGAACCGCGAAATGCTTGGGGAGATCGCGGACTCCTTGGGACTCAGCGAACGCCTCACCCACCGCCCGAGCCAGCTCTCCGGGGGCCAGCAGCAGCGGGTCGCGATCGCTCGTGCGCTGGTCACCCAGCCGCAAGTGATATTCGCCGACGAACCGACGGGTGCCCTCGACTCCCGCACGGGTACGGCGCTCCTGCAATACCTGCAGCACTGTTCCCGCGTTCAGGGACAGACCATCATCATGGTTACCCACGACCCGAAGGCAGCAGGATACGCGGACCGGGCCCTGGTGCTCTCCGACGGGAGCATCGTCGATGACGTGGCCCGGCCCTCCGCCGAGATCATGCTCGCCAGCCTCGGGCGTCTGGGGGCGTGATGCTGCGAGACGCCATGAACGAAATCCGGCTACATCCGGGCCGGTTCGTCGCGACGCTACTCGCCATCGCGATCAGCGTCGGATTTATCTCGGCGATCATGATTGGAGTGCGGACCGAGGAGAACTCGATGACTCGTTCCGGGGTGATCGCGGTCTCGAAGTCTGATGTGGTGGTCGACGCTGTGGAGGAACCCGCTGATCCGGACGAGGTTCTCAAGGTCATCCAGGGAGCGGCTGGGGTGACGAAGGCGGAGGCCTCCCTCTCGGGTACCCTTCCCCTGAAGCACGAGGACTTCTCGATTTACAGCAATACCATGGTATTGCCGTCGTCCGAATTCCGCTGGGCCTCACTCGCCGAAGGTCAATGGCCGTCCGTGGAGCGGGAGATCGTCCTGGCGAAAAAGGGAGCGGAAAAGCTCCACGTGAAGGTGGGGGACGAGATCACAGCCGGCTTCACGGAGAATGAGCAGAGCGCCAGCTACCGGGTGGTCGGTCTCAGCGATGATGCCCCCTCGCTCTACACCGAGAATTCCTACATCACCACTTTTGGGGCGACCCGAAAGCCCAGCACGTGGATCGTCAAGTCCCAGGACCCCAAGGCAACTGTCGCATCGATCCAGCAGGCCCTCAACCCGCTCGGTGCCGACAAATTCAAGGTCAGCACCACGGACGACTACCGTGTTGATCAGATGAAGCAGCTCACAGGTGGGTTTGATGTTTTCCGCAACCTACTGCTGGGTTTCGCCGCGATCTCCGCGGTCGTGGGCATGATCATCATCGCCAACACCTTTACGATCCTCGTCACCCAGCGCCGCCGCCAGATCGGTCTGTTGCGGGCCGTCGGTGCGTCGACGGGGCAGGTCACAGGAAGGCTTTTCGCAGAGGCCGTTCTGCTGGGGCTCGTCGGGTCACTGCTCGGTGTGGGTATCGGAGCAGGTGTGGCCGCGGTGGCGGGCATATGGTCGGGTGCCATCTATTGGGGTTTGGTGTTCCCGTTCGGTGAATTGGGGATCGCCGTTCTCGTCGGCGTGCTGATAACCGTGTTGTCGATGGCCGGTCCATCGATCGCGGCCACCCGGGTCAGTCCCCTCGAAGCCCTGCAGGTGGTGCCTAGCGCCTCCCGCGTCAAACGGTTGGGTATCACCCGCGGGGTGTTCTGTTGTCTCTTCCTGCTCCTGGGAGGAGGTATGGTCTTCCAGGCCTTCGGGGATCCAGCCAGGGGATTGCTCTGGGCCATCGGCGGCGGCGGCTTCCTCTCCCTGGCGATCCTGCTGGCGGCACCGTTCTACGTGCCGGTGCTGCTGCGCCTGTTCGGGTGGCTCCTGGGATTCATGGGTTCCACGGTCAAGCTGGCCACTAGCAACTCCGTCAGGAACCCCCGTCGCGCCTCGGCCACGGCGGTGGCCCTGATGCTTGCGGTGGGACTCGTGGTCACGCTCCAGGTGGCCGTTTCCACCATGCGCACTTCGGCCCTTTCCGAGATCAACCAGCGCTATCCGGTGGATGTCAGCGTGCGGGATTACGACGGTCCTCTCAAATCCGGTGTGGTGGAGGAACTCCGCAAGAATGAGGGAGTCGCAAAGGTGGTGGAGATCTCCAGCAAACAGGTCGAACTTGGCCGCAGGAAGTTCTCCGTCCGCAACGTGAACGCCGCCCGCGCCGAGCTCGGTCTCCCAGAACGGATGAACGCTCCGGACGGGGTGATCCTGGTCAGCCCGGAAACCGCGACCAGTCTGCCTGAACGGGTGGACCTGCCGGGTGTAGGACAGGTGGAGGTGCGCTCCTCGAAGTCGGTTCCCTTCGATGCAGCGGTGGTGTCCGCGCCGACGTTCGAGAAACTGCCCGGGCAGAGCGAGATCCGGGAAGCCTGGGTCAAGGTGACTGATCGGACCTCCCCCACCGTCCTGAATCAGGTGATGAAGGTGGTTTCTCCCCTGAGCTCTGAGGCTGAAATCGGTGGCGGCGCTGCCATGGCGGGGATACTGGAGCAGATCGTGAACGTTCTCCTCACGGTGTTGACCGCGCTGCTCGGTGTCGCCGTGGTGATCGCCCTGGTCGGTGTAGGCAACACCCTGGGCCTGTCGGTGATCGAGCGGCAACGCGAGTCGGCGCTGCTGCGGGCCCTCGGCATGCAGCGCAGGTCGCTCCGGTTGATGCTGCTGGCCGAGGCGATGCTGCTGGCCGTGGTGGGCATCGTGATGGGTGTCGCGGCGGGTTCGTTCTTCGGCTGGCTGGGCGTGGTCACATCGCTCGGGATGATGGACGAAACCTCCCGGCCTGAGGCGGTGTTCTCCGTCGACATGCTCTACACAGGAGGTTTGATCCTGGTGTGCGTGGTTGCAGCGGCTCTCGCCTCGGTGCTTCCCGGCAGGCGCGCGGCGAACGCCACCCCGACGGAGGCCCTTGCAGCCGAGTAGCGTCCACGGGGCAGGAAGATCGAGTGGCTGATGCCGATCCCACGGGGTCGGTATCAGCCACTCGGCTGTTACGGGAACGGCTGGTGGGTTTCGTGAGGGTCGCGAAACCCACCGCGGCTCTTCCTGGCTGGTCCTGTGCTGTTCGGAGACGCCGTGACAGTGCCTCCGCGGTGAGCTCGCGCGGAGCAATGCGTCGTCACGGAGTTGTCTTTCGCCTCGGTTCACTCCCGGCCCTTCCCTGGGAAACTGCTCCGTCGGTGTCCGTGCCCACTGAAACGGCAGCTGATCTCTCACGCCGCATTTGCATATACCGTACTTGCTGTATATGCTGCATATGTACAGAAGGGAGGGTGTGGTGGACGTCGTGCTGTCGAACACCGCGGGGGTCCCGATCTACGTCCAGATAGAGGACCAGATCAAGGCGGCGATCCTGCGAGGCGAGGTCTCCGAGGGGGAGGCGCTGCCCTCCATTCGGGCTCTCGCCCGCGACCTCAGGGTCTCCGTCATTACCACCACTCGCGCCTACGCGGAGCTGGTGGCCGACGGGCTCGTCGCCAACGTGCCCGGAAAGGGGTACTTCGTCTTGCCGCGCGATGCCGAACTCGTTCGCGAACAGGTGCTCCGCGAGGTGGAGACCCATTTCGCGGACGGCGTCGCTGCCGCGCGGCTGGCTGACATCGACGATGACGAGATCCGCACCATTCTTGAACTCGCTCTCAAACCCGGGGAGGACATATGAACGACGACAGCCCCCTCAAGCTTCAGGGAATCACCAAGAACTACCAGGAGTTCCATCTTGGCCCCATTGACCTGGAGGTTCCGCGCGGCTACGTGATGGGTCTGGTTGGGGCAAATGGGGCGGGCAAGACCACCGCCATCAAGATCGCCCTTGGTGCCGTGCTTCCCGGGAACGGGGTGGTGCGCCTGATCGACAAGAGTCGCGTTGGCGTGGTCCTCGACCAGCCGCCCTGGCCCTCCAGCTGGCGGGTTCGTGACATCGCCAAGCTGGTCGGCCCGTTCTACCCCGACTGGAACCAGCGGGTCTTCGAAGAGCTGTGCGGGTGGGCCGGGGTCTCGTGGCGGCTGAAGGTGAAGGAGTTCTCCCGCGGTATGGGTATGAAGATGCAGCTTGCCGTCGCTTTGGCGCATGAGGCTGAACTATTGGTGCTGGACGAGCCGACCAGTGGCCTCGATCCCCTGGCCCGCGGCGAGCTGCTGGACATGCTGTCTGAGTTCATGACCAGTGAGCGACACTCCGTCCTCTTCTCCACCCACATCACCAGCGACCTGGACCGCATTGCCGACATGGTCACCATCCTTGACGCCGGCAGGGTGATCGCATCCGGCTCCCGCGACGACCTGCTCGAGATGTGGGTGATGGTTCGTGGTGGTGTCGCCGACCTGACCGATGACCTGAGTTCCCGGGTGCGTGGCCTCAGGCGGCACTCCGTCGGTTGGGAGGGGCTGCTTCCCGCCGCCGACCTGGGGTTGTGTGGCCCTGGTGTTGTTGCAGAGACCCCGTCGATCGAGGAGCTGCTGGTGCATCTCGCGAAGGAGCGGAAAGATGCGTGAATTCAAAGCAATGGTGAAAATTGACCTGAACAGACTGGTCAGGGTCTCCAAGGTGTTGTTGCCAGCGATGTTCGTGTTTATGATCTTCAGGTTGTGGGAGGAGAGGTGGGAGTTGTTCTTTTTCTATGGCTTTTATGTACTGCTGGCGGCCATGTTCATTTTCTATAGTGATATTGGCGATGATGGAAACGAAAACAGTTTTTTGTTTCTTGATGTCCTGCCTTTGCGTCGCCGAACGGTGGTGATTTCACACTGTGTGATGACATCGATTCTTCTGGCCGTATTCGAAGCCGTGCTTGTGATCGTTTTGGTGGTTGGATCGGCTCTCGGGGTGGTCGTCGATGCCGGCTGGCCTGCGATGGCTGTGGGTGAAATAGGAATTGTGCTGTCGATTTTCTCCATCATGATTCCTGTGCACATCGGATCCAAAACTTCTGGGGGAAGGTGGGTTTTTCCGGCACTCATGGCTCTTGTGGTGGGTTTTAGTATAGGGATTTTGTCGGCGATCCAAGCCGGATGGTCGCGGTCTTTCGACAACTGGTTTCTGAATGCAATGCCATGGCTGTTGCTGCTCGTCGGGCTGGCAGCCTGGGCTGCGTCACTTTTCGTGTCCATTCGCAAGTACGAGCTTCAGGACCACTGAGGCTTATTCACAGACAGCATGGTGGCCAGTAAAATCCCTAGTCAAGGCGCACTTGAGGAAGGCTGTGAATAAGCCTCACTGAATCAGATAAAAACGCAGAGAAAACCGCGGCTTGCCCGGCAAGGCGTGGTCGTGCGGAAGGAGTAACGAGATGCGAGAACTCGGAAATATCATGAGGGTTGATATGCGGCTTATCCTGGGGGGTCTCTGCGCTCTAGCTGTGGTGATTCAATTGTGGGTTTGGATCAGTGATGCTAAGGGGCCGGTGGGTTTGGCATGCGTGCTCTCTGGAGGTGTACTAGCGGGGCTGATGGACACTTTCTTTTGTAGTTTTCCTCAGAGGGGAATGCAGGGTGATGGCCTGCTCTATGACACCTTGCCCCTGCGGCGCAGGACGAAAATTCTCTCGCACTACCTGGCCTCGGTGACTTGCGTGATCTGTACTGAGATCATGGCGGCGGTGACGCTGGTCATCTGGAATTTTATGGGGATGAAAACCATCGATAACTGGTGGGTGGTGGTCGTTATCTCTGCGGGAATCATATTTTCCTCTTCCGCGATCATGGCTCCCGTGCTGATTCGTTTCGGATTTGGTGTGGGGTCGATTTCTGTAGCAGTTGTTGGGGGTATGGTCCTACTGGCGATCGCTATTAGTTTGGATGAGCTGACGCCAACCCCGGAATGGGGGCAGGTACGGTGGCCGTACCTGTACCTGGTCTTTTGCCTGGTGTTCTATGCGGCATCCTTGCCAGTGTCTATCCGTTTCTACGAACGACAGGACCACTGACCTCGTCAGGAGCGACGTCTGGAGGTCCCGGGTCGGTAGGCGGAGACGCTGGGTTCGTCGGGCAGCCAGAAACGCCACGGGTGACGCTCGCCATCGCCTCCCGGGCCCGACACTCCCACTCGGGGGCCCGTCAGCCACTCGCCAGGTGGAGTGTTGGGCAACCACCACGACCACTCCTGGCCCAGCAGATCGGCTCCGTCGGTCTCGCGCGACGATCCGAGCGCCTGCCCCAGATTCCCGGGACCACGGGCCAGGTGATGTTCGGGCAGGGGAGTCGCGCGAGGCCTTGCAGTGCGACGGCTCCTGGCCAGGTCCGCGCCCTCGATGACCTCACCGGCCCGCAGCAGACACCCCGTCGGGACACCCGCATCGTCGCACACCACGTTCAGATTGTGGTGTATCCCATAGCTGACATAGCAGTACAGGTGCCCGGGCTCCCCGAACATGGTGGCGTTGCGGGCGGTGCGGCCCCGGAAGGCGTGCGACCCCGGGTCGGCGGACCCGGCATAGGCCTCCACCTCCGTGATGCGGACCGCGACGGTGCCGTCACTGGTGCGTCGAACCAAGGCGCAGCCGAGCAGCAGCGGCGCGAGGTCGAGAACGGGACGACGGAACCAGTCACGGGAGGTGCGTGCGAAACCGGGCAGGTCCATGGGGGCATTGTGCCCTTGCGCGTTTCGTGACTGGCCGACCATTCCATCTGTCGGAGCGGATGCTGGCAGCACGCCCCCGCGGCCACTAGCCTTTTGCTCATGCTGCTGACTGGAAGTCGCGTTGTTCTCTGCAGGCACGGCGTCACCGATTTCACCGCTTCTGGTCGGTGGGACGGGCGAGGGGGAGCCGATCCGGCACTCAATGCCGAAGGACGCGCCCAGGCCCGTGATCTTGCCGCCCGCGTCGGATCCTTCCTCGGTAACGCTCCGGAAGTGCGGGTGGTGTCGTCGTCCCTGCGGCGCGCTCGGGAAACCGCCGCTCCCGTGGCCGAGCTGTTCGGGACCGGGGTCACCCCCAGAAAGGACTGGGACGAGCTCGCTTTCGGGGACTGGGACGGCCTCACCGGCGATGAACTGCGCGGCGAGAACCCCGACGAAGTCCTCCGATTCTGGAGCGACGAGACCTTCCGGGTGCCCGGCGGCGAATCCCACGTCGACCTGCACACCCGGGTGCGTCCCGCATTCGAGAAACTCATGGGGCTCAGCGGCACCACGGTGGTGGTCAGTCATTGGGGGCCGATCATGAGCTGCATCTCGCTGGTGCTCGGGATCGACCTGCTCCCCGCGCGGCGCCTCAACCTCGCACCGGCGTCCATGACCTCCTTCATGGTCACGAAGCAGGGCCCGCAGGTGGAGTTCATCAATGACCTCGGGGCGCGGGAGACCCCGCTGGAGAGCATCTGATCAGCGCGGATGCCCCGGGGTGCTCGGCCTGTAGAAGGCAACAGGGCTCATCGGGACGGCACAGAAGTGGGCTCACGGCGCGGGTCTTTCCTCGTGGCACTGCTCGGGGGCAATCCCCAGGCTACTGGCTTCAGCCAGGACGGAATCGACGAATTCGTCCGGGCCGCACACGAACACGTCGGAGTCGCCAAGATTCGGTGCCAGAGTTGAGAGATCGTGATCGGCGTATCCGATGCTCACCCAGCGGTCCTCGTGGCGTGGCCCGGTCATCAGGTGCAGGACGATGCCGCGATCATCACACAGCTCCTGGAACTCGTCGAGGAGTACCAGGTCGTCGGCCTCAGAGGCGCGAAGGATCACGACGGTGTCCGCCGGGTGCGCAGTGGTGGCCTCCAGCAATGACCGGATTGGTGCGAGATCGGTTCCAGATCCGATCAGCACCAGACCGTTCCGGGTCCGGGATGCGTCGGTGAAGGCGCCATAGGGGCCGGCGAAGATGACCCTCGTGCCGGGCCGGGCGACCGCCAGCTCCGCCGTGTACTCATCGGTGACCCTGACGGTGATGCGCAGTCGGTTCTTCGTCGGTGCTGCGGACAGGAAGAACAGACGACTCTGGGACCACAGCTGAGGAGTGAGCAGGCGCCAGGTGAAGCACTGGCCGCCTCTGGTGCCCAGCTTGTCGAGGTTCCTGCCGGTGAACTCCACGTGGAGGAGGTCGGGGGCCAGATGCACGGTGCGTGCGAGCCGCACACGATGCCGGTGTGAACGGCGCAGGGGGCTCAGGAGTCGATACCAGAGTAGGCAGCCGACGGAGGCCAGCAGGATGCCCCAGTAGATGTGCTGCGCCGTGCCGGGTAGGAAAACCGGGTTGAAACGGAACATGTGGGGGATTGCCAGGAGCATGGCTGCGTAGGAGAGGAAGGTGAAGAGGAATCGCGCCTCGCGGCGCAGCCCGCGGTGCATCACAAGCACCGATGCGATCGCCGCCAATACCAGCAAAGTCGCGGAGCCGAATGCCAGCTGCAGGCTTCCCGTCCACAGCAAGCCGATGGGGCCGGCAAAGTCGTCGCGATTGTTCCACCCGGTCCCGGTGAGGATCAAAGCGGCATGGGCCAATGCCCCGAGCGCGGTGACCTGCGCCAGCAGTCGGCGCCATCGGACGGCTCTGACCTGTCCGAGTACTCGGTCAATCACGGGAACCCGGGCGGTCAGCAGCAGCATGAACAGCAACGAGTTCATCGCGATCAGCCCGGACACGATCCCGAGGACGCCCAGCACACCGGGGAGCCCGGTGATCTGCTGTCCGGGGTCATCGATCAGGTGGAGGAAGACCGAGAAGATCGTGCCCGCCCAGGCCGCCGAGGCCAGCAGAGTGCGCCAGGGACGCAGGTGCCGCCCGCGTGGCTCGCTGGGGGCTCGCTGCGCGACGGCTGGCAATGCTCGGGTTGAGGCCATGGTGATACATCCTCGAGGCGAATCTGTGAAGAAGCTGTGGGAGGTCCTGAAGGAAGCTGTGGAGTCATTGAAAGCGGAATTTTTCTGCACCGCGAATGCGCCACGCGCGAGGTCGTTTCGTCCCGGCGAATAACCGGTCCTGGGCAGCCGTGCCCTCGAAGCTGGTCGTGTCGAAATCAGGGCGACTTTGTCTAGGGCTCGTGTTCTGACGTGCTGCCGAACCTGAGGTAGGCTATGCGCGCTGCCTGGCGAGGGACCTGACGTCCGTTATCGACTAGCAACCCCTGCAGGCGTGCAACCCGACCCACACCTCAGGAGGTAGACATGGCCCCCCACAAGCTGGAAGCTGAAACCCGCACCGAATTCGGCAAGGGCTCGGCCCGCAGGCTGCGTCGCGCAGAACGAGTTCCCGCCGTCATCTACGGGCCCGGAACCGACCCCATCCACATCTCCCTGCCCGGTCAGGAAACCTTCCTGCTGCTCCGCGAACCCGGGGTGACCTTCGAGATCAGCGTCGACGGCGCTGATTCCATGGTTGTCGCGCCGAAGCAGGTGCAGCGCGACCCGATCACCGGTTTCCTGGAACACGTCGACCTGATGCCGGTCAAGGGCAAGTGAGTCCTTCGGTTCATCTCGTGGCCGGGCTCGGGAACCCGGGCCCGGCCTATGCCCCGACCCGCCACAACGTCGGGTTTTGGGCAGTCGACGACCTGGCCTCCCGCCTCGGGGTGCGGTTCACCATTGCCTGCGGGCAACGGGCCGAGGTCGCCACAGGACAGCTCCCTGGTGAACACAGGCTGGTGCTGGTCAAACCCACCACGTACATGAACGACTCGGGGATCGCTGTCGCCGCCGTCGCCAGATTCCACAAGATCCCCCCGGCCGACGTGATCGTCATCCACGACGAACTCGACCTTGAACCGACTCGCCTGCGCCTCAAACTCGGCGGCGGCGACAACGGTCACAACGGGCTCAAATCCATCCGTGCCCACCTCGGCACCGGCGACTTCCATCGCGTGCGGGTGGGCATCGGTCGCCCCCCGGGACGCCAACCCGCCGCCGACTACGTGCTCTCCAGGATGCGCCTCGCAGACCTGGACGCCATGCGGCTCGACGCCGCGGTCGCGGCTGATGCGGTCGAGACCCTGGTGGCGGAGGGTCTCGTCGCGGCACAGAACCGCTTCAACACCTGAGAGGCCGGGACGCGAATCTCTGGGCGCCATGGTTGTGCGCAGCGACTCGGGGTATCGAAGGGGATCGGGATTTCGGGGGCATTCGTGACAAGATGACCCGGTGAGATTTCCCGGACTCCTTCCCGCTCTCGAGGCAGACCCGGCCGTCCGGGCCACCCTGCGCGACTCCCAAGTGGTGGGCGCCGAGGCGCGCGATATCACCTGCGCCACCTCCTTTTTCGCCACCGCGACGGCGATGCTCGCCTCCGAGTCCAGACGCACGATATTGCTGGTTACCTCCACCTTCCGGGAGGCCGAGGCCACCGCAGCCGAGATCTCCGGGCTGCTGGGGGAGGATGCCGTCGCCTACTACCCGGCTTGGGAAACCCTGCCCCACGAACGCCTCTCGCCCCGAGCCGACACCGTCGGCAGGCGCCTGGCGGTGCTGCGGCGGCTTGTTTCTGATGCGCCGCCGCGGGTGGTGGTCGCGCCCGTGCGGGCCCTGCTCCAACCGCAGGTCAAGGACCTGGCATCGATGCGCCCCGTCACCGTCGAGGCCGGCCGGGAACGCGACCTCACCGACCTGCTGACATCGCTGGTGGACGCCGCCTACAACCGTGTCGACCTGGTGGAGCGACGCGGCGAGTTCGCGGTGCGTGGCGGCATTGTCGACGTCTTCCCGCCCACCGCCGAACAACCCGTGCGTATCGACTTCTTCGGCGACGAGGTGACCGAGATTCGCCCCTTCTCGGTGGCTGACCAGCGCTCCACCGGCGAGCAACTGCAACGGGTCACGGCCGAACCCTGCCGAGAGTTGCTGCTCACCGATGCCGTCCGGCGCCGCGCCGCAGCCCTCCAGCTCGAGCACCCGCAGCTGTCCGACATGCTCTCCCGCCTGGCCGAGGGTCACGCCGTCGAGGGCATGGAGGCCCTCATCCCCGTCCTGGTGGACGGTCTCGAACTGCTGACCGACGTGCTGCCGCCGCGTTCCCTGGTGCTGGTGGCCGCCCCCGAGCTGGTGCGCGCCCGGGCCGTCGAACTGGTCGCCACCAGCGAGGAGTTCCTGAACGCCAGCTGGGCGGCCGCGGCCAGCGGCGGTACCTCACCCATCGACCTGGGCGCCTCCTCCTACCGGGCCTTCGGCGAGGTCCGGGAACACACCATGGCGCTGGGGCACAAGTGGTGGAGCCTCAGTCCCTTCAGCGCGGAGGAGGCGCCTGATGCCAATCTCGCCGCAGACTCCGTGCACTCCCGCCGGCTCGGGATCACCCCCACCGATGATTTCCGCGGCGACGTGGATGCCGCCGTCGCCCACGTCCAGGGCCGGCTCCGCGACGGCTGGCGGTTCCTGATCGGTGTCGAGGGCAAAGGCCTGGCCAATCGCATGACCGAGCTGCTGGCCGAACACGACATCACCGCGCGGGTTTCCGAACTCGACACCGAACCCGAGGCCGGGACCGCGCATGTGATCGTTGGGCCCTTCCGGCGCGGCTGGCGAGCAGGAACCGTGAAACTCGAGCTGTTGACCGCCGCCGAACTGTCGGGCCAGCAGAGCACGGAACGCGGCCAGCGGAAACTGCCGAGTCGCCGCCGCAACACCATTCAGCCCCTCGAGCTCAAGGCAGGTGACCCGATCGTCCACGAGGTCCACGGGGTCGGGCGGTTCGTGGAGCTGGTGCAGCGCACCGTCCAGGGCGCGGTCCGCGACTACCTCGTCATCGAGTACGCCGCCAGCAAACGCGGCCAGCCCGGCGACCGGCTGTTCGTGCCGATGGATCAGCTCGACCAGCTGACCCGCTACGTCGGCTCCGAGACCCCCGCCCTGGACAAGATGGGCGGCGCCGACTGGGCGAAACGCAAATCCAGGGCGCGCAAGGCCGTCAAGGAAATCTCCTCCGAGCTCATCAAGCTCTACGCCGCCAGACAGGCCACTAAGGGCCACGCCTTCGGGCCGGACACCCCCTGGCAGCGGGAGCTGGAGGACGCCTTCAGCTTCGTCGAGACCCCCGACCAGCTGTCTGCGATCCAGGAGGTCAAGGCCGACATGGAGAGGGTGGTCCCCATGGACCGCCTGATCTGCGGCGACGTCGGGTTCGGCAAGACAGAGATCGCCGTCCGGGCGGCGTTCAAGGCCATCCAGGACGGCAAGCAGGTGGCGGTGCTGGTGCCGACGACCCTGCTGGTCAGCCAGCATCATCAGACCTTCGCGTCACGGTTCGCTGGTTTCCCCGTCCACATGGCACAGCTCAGCCGGTTCCAGAGCGACGCCGAATCCAAGAAGGTCCTCGAAGGGTTGGCGAACGGCAGGATCGACCTGGTGATCGGCACCCACCGGCTGCTGGCCAAGGAGGTCGTGTTCAAGGATCTCGGCCTGGTGATCATCGACGAGGAGCAGCGGTTCGGCGTCGAGCACAAGGAGCGGCTGAAGGAGCTGCGGGTCAACGTCGATGTGCTGTCGATGTCGGCCACCCCCATCCCGCGCACCCTGGAGATCGCGATTACAGGGATCCGGGAGATGAGCGTGATCGCCACCCCGCCGGAGGAACGCCACCCGGTGCTGACCCTCGTCGGCCCCTACGACAAGGGGCAGGTGCGGGCCGCGATCCGCCGCGAGCTGGCGCGGGAGGGCCAGGTGTTCTTCGTCCACAACCGCGTCGACTCCATCGACAAGGTGGCCGCCGAGCTGCGGGAGCTGGTGCCGGAGGCCCGGGTCGCCACCGCCCACGGGCAGATGGGGGAGTCGAGGCTGGAGCAGGTCATGCTCGACTTCTGGGAGCGGCGGGCCGACGTGCTGGTGTGCACCACCATCGTCGAGGCGGGCCTGAACATCCAGACCGCGAACACCCTCATCATCGACCGCGCCGACGTGCTGGGGCTCTCCCAGCTGCACCAGCTGCGGGGCCGGGTGGGACGCTCCTCCGAGCGGGGCTACGCCTACTTCCTGTATCCCGCGGACAAGCCCCTCACCCAGACCGCCCATGAGCGCCTGACGACGATGGCCTCCCACACCGACCTCGGCGCGGGCATGTCGATCGCGATGCGCGATCTGGAGCTGCGCGGTGCCGGGAACCTTCTCGGCGGGGAGCAGTCCGGGCACATCGCCGACGTCGGCTTCGACATGTACCTGCGCCTGGTGGGGGAGGCCGTCGCCCAGTACCGGGGCGAGGACACCACGCCGGAGCCGGCGCTGCGCATCGAGCTGCCCGTCGACGCTCACCTACCCGACGAGTACGTGCCGTCGGAGCGGCTGCGGCTGGAGATGTACAAGCAGATCGCGGAGATCCGCTCGCCTGAGGACGTCGAGGCGGTGCGCTCCGAGCTGGTGGACCGCTACGGCGAGTTGCCGCCGCCCGTCGAGCAGCTCCTGGGGGTCGCGGTGCTGCGCAACCGCGCCCGCGAACTCGGGGTGGTGGATATCGTTGCGCAGGGAAAGAACGTCCGGGTCGAGCCGGTGACGCTGCCCGAGTCACGCCAACTGCGGCTGCAGCGTCTGTATCCGGGGTCGGTATACAAGGCGGCGGCGTCGCAGCTGCTGGTACCCAAACCCGACGGCGATACGGTTGCCTGGGCGATGTCCCTGCTGGACCGGGTGATCAGTCCGTAGCAACAAACGGGGGCCGCGGGTCTAGACCCGCGGCCCCCGCCGGGCGAGGTGGCAAAGTCAGCTTTGTCCCTGGTACTTCCACGCGCGCACGTAGTCGATGACGAACTCGGTCCTGTCGGCCGTCTGCTCGGCATTGGGCTCGCCCCAGTATCCCGAGCCGACCTGGGTGTTCAGGCGGAGATTGTATTTGTCCCCCGACCCGAAGAGAGTCTTCCAGCGGGGGTCGTTCGACTTGTCGACATCTAAGTAGTTCTGGCCATCCACGAAGAAGGTGATCTTCTCCGGCGTCCACTCCACGGTCCACGTGTGGAATTGGCCATCATTGACATCGATCCCCGCCGGCGTGATCGCCTTTTCATTGGGGTGCTTCTGTTTCTGGCCCGGGTGCTTATCTGGCTGCACGTAGTGCAAGGTGGCCGTGGACTGGGTCAGCAGGTCGATATGGTCGTCTTCGTGGCTTTCCGCTGGGGTGCCGTAGGCCTCGAGGATATCGATCTCACCTTCGTTGGTGTCAGCATTATCTGGGCGCATCCAGAATGCGGGCCAGATGCCGCGGGAGTGTCCTTTGATCGTCGGCAGCTTTGCACGCAGCTCGAAACGGCCGTACTCCTGGGAGAATTTTCCATTCTTGGTCTGGAGGGATCCTGTGGAGTACCAGCGTTGCTTGATGATATTGCCATCCTTGTCTATATCCCCCTTTTTGTGGGATATCGGCTCCTTTAGACGTTCGGTGTGAATGACCAGATTGCCATCACGGACGTTAACATTGTCTGCCTTGATCTCCCCCCAGTCGTAGCCGACATAGGTATTATCTTCAATATTCCACTTATTCTTCGTCTGGGAGAAGTCATTGAAATCGTCATTGAAGACGGGGTCTCCCCAGCCCTCGACGTGGCTGTCTGCTGCGTTCTGCTGGTTTGTCTGCTGTGCTGTGCTCGCCGCGGTGTCCGCGGAGGTCAGGTTGCTGACCGTCGTGGTGACGGGGGTGCTACTGCCCTTGCCCACGTAGGCGGTCACCCCGATCTCTGATGATGGTGCGAAGGGGCTCTTCTCGTCGGTTGCCGTCACCTGCCACTGCGGAGCAGAGGAGCTGGCCTCATAGACCCGTGCGGACAGGGTCGCCTTGTCCTTCCCGGCTGCCTCCAGTTCGAGGCGGTAGCTGGTTCCGGTCTTGAGGCCGTTCACCTTGGCGCCCTGGAGTACCTCAGTGGTGCCGTTGGTGACCTTCTCCAGCTGGATGTAGGAGTCCTTCCCTTCAGTGGAGCGCACGACGACCGAGTAATAGCTCTCCCCGGACTTGCGGACCTGCACTCGGTTGTAGACGCTGGTGGAGGGGATCGCGTCCAGCTGGAAGGTGTAACCCGTTAGCGTGGAATCCGCTGCTGAGCCATCGCTCCGGCTTGTCTTCTGGAAATGACCCGGGTCGGCGGTGAGCTGGAACGGCGCACCGTTGTCTCCCACCTCGGACGGCGCGGACTGGAATGAGGGAGCCTCGTGCGTTCCTGCGCTAGCAGGTGTGATGGGTAGGAACGATAAGACGCCTATGAACGCCACCGCTGCCGTCGCCAGGTGAAATTTACGGCGATAAATCTTCATCAGCTTATTTACTCCTCGATAGGACGGTACCGGTCCCGGCGTATCCACGTCGTGGTCGAAGGAGCGAATCCGAGGTGGTTGTCTTTTAAACAAGACGCCTCGAATCGAGGTGACTCCCACTTCTGCGGATATACCGTGAGCGGTGATGAGCACGCCTCACGCTACTGGGCTGACTACTGGGATGCAACGAGAGCTGCGGAAAAAGTCCTTGTGAAACCGCCTTTCAGAATTCATCGGCCCTCATCGCGGGGATGCGCTGACCCATGGTGAGGTGGACGCTATGCTTCGGGAGCGAGGCTGTTTGTCGGAGGGAGACCCATGAAGTTCGCCACCCGTACTGCCGCTGCGTGCCTGGCCGCTGCGGCGCTTGCCGGCTGCTCGCACAGTGCGTCCACCGCAGCAGTCGTCGGTGATGTGGCCATCCCGGAGGTGAGGCTGACTGAGACGGTGGAGTCGTGCAAGGCGGCTGGCCTTGAGGTCACCCGCACCCGGGCGCTGTTCTTCCTGGTGGCCGGTGACATCGCCGACCACGTAGCGCAAGGCATCGGGACCCCCTTCGATGAGGCTGGGATCCGGCAGAGCATCGAGTCGGACCCCCAGGGCAGGGCCCTGGCCGGAACTCCCTGCGAGAAGGTGCTTCAAGGCCGCGTGAAACTGCGCCTTATGCAGCGGAATGTGGACCCGGACACCGTTCAGCAACTGCTGCCGCAGGTGGAGTTCAATCCGCGCTATGGCAGCTGGGACCCGGAGCAGGGACTTGACCCGCAGGGCGGCTCCATCTCGGTCGCGACGGAGGACTGATGACCATGGCCGGTGAGCAGCTGATCCGCCTCCGCGAGGTGATGGCCCGGCTGCGCGTCGAATGTCCCTGGGACCGGGAACAGACCCACCAGTCGCTGCTGACCCACCTCGTCGAGGAGGCCTGCGAGGTGGTCGACGCCGTCGAGCAGGGAACCGACGCCGACCTTCTGGAGGAGCTTGGCGACCTGCTGCTCCAGGTCTACTTCCACGCCCAGATAGCCGAGGACGAGGGGCGCTTCACCCTCGACGACGTCGCCCGGGGGATCGCCGACAAGCTGATTCGCCGGCATCCCCACGTCTTCGGCGGCGGTGAGGTTCCCGAGAATCTCAGGCAGACCTGGGAGCAGAGCAAACGCCAGGAGAAGGGCAGGACCTCGTCGCTGGACGGCATCGCGCAGTCCATGAGCTCCTTGGCGCGCACCCAGAAGGTCATCTCGCGGGCCCGGTCGCATCAGGTCGCCGTCGAGCTGCCGGATCGGGCCATCACGGCCAGCGAGACGGGGGAGCAGATCCGGGCTCTCGTCGCCCGGGCCCAGGCCAGCGGGGTTGACGCTGACGCGGCGGTCAGGGCCGCGCTGCGGGGCCTGGAGGAACGCATCCGTCAGGCCGAGGGGGTCGCGGGAGGGGAGTGATTCCGGGGAATGCCGGATCCCGAGTTGCGCCCCTGGCACAGGATGTGTACTGTGTTACACAGTTGACGGGCTGAAGAGCCCGTGGGAACAAAACTTCACAGCGCGAGGACCGCCCGGGCCGACGATGTTCGGTTATCAAATTGGTAATGCGGACCTGCTCGGTCTGCTCGGGGTTCAAATCCCCTCGGCCCGCCTTCCGCGGATCGGCGTTCGGTCGTCTCCGAACGATGATGCACCCGGATGTCACCACACGCCCGGGCGGCCCTCGCGTATCGACGTCCCAGACCGGGCGGGCCGAAGAGCATCGGTTATCACTATTAATGAGGAGTCGCGGGTTCGAATCCCGCCCCCTTCGGGGGTAGCTCAGCGGCCCAGAGCGCCGGGCGCAAGCCCAGCCGGTGGTCACCCCACGCCCGCCCGGTCCCAGGAATCCATGGTCACCACGACAACCAGAAAGGAGGCGAGGTCATGGACCCCCTTCGCACCATCAGCACCCGAGTCACCCCGCAGAGTGAACCGGCCGACGCACGTCAGGTCCCCAACTCGGCGGGCGGGTACACCTTCCAGCTCGACGATCGGGCGCGCCTGCGTCGCTTCCTGACCCTGGGGGTCGACGGTGGCACCTACTACGCCGCTCCGCGTGAGCTCGCGCTCGACAATGCGAAGATCCTCACTCGGATGGCCTCCAGCGACCCGGCGGGCCTCGTCGAGACCATCGTCGAGGTCTCCGAGGGAGGCGTCGCGCCCAAGCAGGGACCGGCCCTGTTCGCCCTGGCCTACGCGGCCTCCGTGGCGGAGTCGGCGCCCCTGGCCCTGGCGGCCCTGCCGCGCGTCGCCCGCACGGGAACGCACCTGTTCACCTTCGCGAGGTACGTCGGGCAGTTCCGTGGCTGGGGTCGCGGGCTCCGGCGCGCCGTCGGGTCCTGGTACCTCGACAGGGATGCCGACGCCTTGGCCCACCAGGCGGTCAAGTACCGTCAACGCGAGGGCTGGAGCCACCGCGACCTGCTGCGGCTGTCCCACCCAGCCACGGTGGTGCCGGAGCTGCGTTCCACCTTCGAGTGGATCGTGCGTTCCGGTGTCGACGAACACACCCCGCAGCTCATCCACGGTTTCATGGCCGCCCAGGCGACCCGTGACGTCGCGAGGTGGGTGGAGCTGATCCGCCAGCACCGCCTCACCTGGGAGATGCTCCCCGACGAGGCCGTGACCAAGGCTGAGGTCTGGGAGGCGCTTCTGGACGTCGGTATCCCGCAGACCGCGCTGCTGAGGCAGCTGCCGCGGCTCACCCGCCTCGGTCTGCTGCCGGGACTCGGGGGACGCACCGACGAGGTGTGCGCGCAGCTCACCGATCCGGAGCGGCTTCGTCGGGCACGGGTGCACCCCGTCGCCGTGCTGGCGGCGGCCCGCACCTACGCGGCTGGTCGTTCCTTCCGGGGCGGCTCGAGGTGGGAGCCCACCAGCAAGGTGGCCGACGCCCTCGATGCGGCCTTCCACACAGCTTTCGGTGCGGTCACGCCGGCGGGGAAGCGGACCCTCGTGGGGCTCGACGTCTCCGGGTCGATGGCCTGGGGAGGTCTTGCGGGCACCCCGCTCACTCCGAGGGAGGCCTCGGCGGCTCTCTGCCTCGTGCAGCTGGCCACCGAACCGCAGACCTCTGTGATGGCCTTCCAGGACCGTTTCGTGCCGCTGGACTTCTCGCCCAGGCAGCGTCTCGACGACGTGTTGCGGCGCATCGACGGCCTGCCCTTCGGGGCCACGGACTGTGCACAGCCGATGCTCCACGCGCTCAAGCGGAAGCTGGAGGTGGACACCTTCATCATCTACACCGACAACGAGACCTGGCACGGGAAGATCCATCCGCACCAGGCCCTGGCCCGGTACCGGGACACGATGGGCATCGATGCGAAGCTCATCGTGGTGGGCATGGCAGCGAACGAGTTCAGCATCGCCGACCCGGATGACCCCGGCATGTTGGATGTCGCAGGCTTCGACCTGAGCGTTCCGAACCTGATCTCGGAGTTCTCGCGTGGGCTCTGATGATCCCCTCAGTGGCGTCGTCCCGGCACCAACCAGTGCCCGGGCCGGCGCCACGCAGCGTTCGCGGGGGGTGTCCGACCTCACGGCGGCTCGCGCCCGGGAGCTCCACGAGCAGGCGGCTGAGGCGGAACGCCACGCCTCACGGTTGAGGGCCGAGCGGGACCGGTTGATCCGTCAGCTGCGTGACGAAGATTCCGAACGATGGTCCTACGGTGCCCTGGCGAAGGCCATCGGGTGCAGTCGCGAACTCGTGGCCCAGGTCTCCAAACGCCGGTGACCGGGTTTCCCAACGTCCGTGTATGGCGATTTGGGGGGTGACCCCTGTGCAGGCGTTGGATAGGCTGGGCCGGGAAGGACACCCTATGGTCTTCATTTCAAGGAAGGGCAAGCCCCATGGCAATCATTGAGTTCATTGACGCCCGCGAGGTCCTCGACTCCCGCGGCAATCCCACCGTTGAGGTCGAGGTGATCCTCGACTCCGGAGCGGCAGGTCGCGCCATCGTCCCCTCCGGTGCCTCCACGGGTGCCTTCGAGGCCGTCGAACTGCGTGACGGCGGCGAACGCTACGGTGGCAAGGGCGTCCTGACCGCCGTCAAGAACGTGCTCGATGTCATCAGCGAGGAAGTCCTCGGTTTCGAGGCCAACGAGCAGCGCGCTGTTGACCTCGCCATGATCGAGCTCGACGGGACCCCGAACAAGGCCAAGCTCGGTGCCAACGCCATCCTCGGTGTGTCCCTGGCCATCGCCCACGCCGCAGCGGAGGAGGCGGAGCTCCCTCTCTACCAGTACGTCGGTGGCCCCAACGCACACATCCTGCCCGTTCCCATGATGAACATCCTGAACGGTGGTTCGCACGCCGACTCCAACGTGGACATCCAGGAGTTCATGATCGCTCCCATCGGCGCCGAGTCGTTCACTGAGGCCGTCGAGATGGGGGCTGGTGTCTACCACGCCCTCAAGAAGGTGCTGAAGGATCGCGGTCTGTCCACCGGCCTGGGCGACGAGGGTGGTTTCGCGCCGAACCTCGACTCCAACCGCGAGGCTCTTGAATTGATCGTCGAGGCCATCAAGAAGGCCGGTTACGAACCCGGCAAGCAGGTCGCACTGGCTCTCGACGTCGCCGCCTCCGAGTTCTACGAGAACGGGGTCTACAAGTTCGAGGGTGCCAACAAGACCTCCGAGGAAATGATCGACTACTACGCCGAACTGGTGGAGGCCTACCCGCTGGTCTCCATCGAGGACCCGCTGAACGAGGAGGACTGGGACGGCTGGAAGGCCATGACCGAGCGCCTCGGCGACAAGGTCCAGCTCGTTGGCGATGATCTGTTCGTCACCAACGTCGAAAGGCTTGGCCGTGGCATCGATTCGGGTGTCGCCAACGCCCTGCTAGTCAAGGTCAACCAGATCGGTTCACTGTCCGAGACCATCGATGCCGTCGAGCTGGCTCACCGCGCCGGATACCGCACCATGATGTCGCACCGCTCCGGCGAGACCGAGGACGTCACCATCGCTGATCTGGCAGTCGCTCTTGGCTGCGGTCAGATCAAGTCCGGCGCCCCGGCCCGCACCGACCGTGTCGCCAAGTACAACCAGCTGATGCGCATCGAGCAGAACCTGGACGACGCAGCCGTCTACGCCGGACGTTCTGCGTTCCCGCGTTTCAAGGGCTGATGCCTCCCACGCATCGGTAACACTGGTCGTATGCCCAGTAATCCCAGGAACAAATCCGTACACAGTGGTCCGGGACGTGGTTCACCGCGGTCCCGGACCGCTGCTCGTCCAGGTGAGCGGATTTCCAGTGCACGGTCCCGCACGCGCCCCCTGGAGGCGGAGGCTGTAGCTCAGGCCACGGAGGAACGCCCCCGGCCATCCTCCTCCGAACGTGCGCTCGGGATGACGTGGCGGTTGCTGATCCTGGGGGTGGTGATGGCCGCCCTGGTGGTCACCCTCGCGCAGAGCCTGCGTGTCTACTTCGCCCAGGCGAGGGAGCTGGCGATACTGCAGCAGCAGATTGCCCAGAGTAAACAGGAGATCGCGACCCTGGACGACCAGCTGACGCGCTGGAGGGACCCTGCTTTCGTGAAGGCGGAGGCCAGGACCCGGCTCGGCTGGGTCGTTCCGGGGGAGACCGGATACCGGGTGATCGGAGCCGATGGCAAACCCATCGGTGGTGACTCCACCGTCTTGGCCCCCACCAAACCCAGCACCGGTATGTGGTGGCAGCAGATGTGGGGAACCGTCGGAGTGGCCGATGCGCCCGCGGAGGAGAAGTAAGGAATCGTGAACACCAACACCGGGCGCACCCCGGAACCTGTGGGGGAGGCCCCGAATTCCGCTGATCTCGAGGTGATAGAAACCCAGTTGGGACGGACTCCACGGGGGGTGGTCGCGGTGGCGTGGCGTTGTCCCTGCGGGCGGCCCGGGGTCATCACAACCCTTCCCAGACTCGACAACGGCACCCCTTTCCCGACCGTCTACTACCTCACCAATCCGCGCTATGTCGCTGCCTGTTCGTCGTTGGAGGCCTCCGGGTTGATGGCGGAGATGACCCGGCGGCTCGGTGAGGACGAGGACCTCGCCGCACGATACCGGGCGGCCCACGAGGCCTACCTTGCCGATCGCACCGCCCTCGGCGTCGTGCCGGAGATTGAGGGCATCTCGGCGGGCGGCATGCCAACCAGGGTGAAATGCCTCCATGTGCTCGTGGGGCACGCCTTGGCAGCGGGGACGGGGGTGAATCCCCTCGGCGACGAGGCCCTGGCCCTGGTTCGTGAACGGGTGGGCGAGAATTGCTGCGAGGAACCGGCATGACGGTGGCCGCCATCGACTGTGGCACCAATTCCATCCGTCTGCTCGTGCTCTCAGGAAGCCACGCTGCCCCTGTCGAACTGGCGCGTGAAGTGCGGCTGGCGCGTCTCGGACAGGGGGTCGATGCCACCGGAGAATTCCATCCCGACGCACTGGCCCGGACCTTCGCGGTGTGTGAAGAGTTCGCCCGGATCGTTCGTGACCATGGGGCGGAGAAGGTGCGTTTCGTCGCGACCTCCGCCGCCCGCGACGTCTCCAATCGGCGGCTGCTGGTCGATGGGGTGCGTGAACGCCTGGGCGTGGGGGTTGATGTGATCCCTGGCCAGGAGGAGGCACGGTTGTCCAGTGCGGGTGCGCTCTGTGCCCTGGACGTGGCCTCACCGACCCTGGTCATCGATATCGGCGGCGGTTCCACGGAACTGGTGCTCGCGGACGGAGCCGGAGCGATTCTGCATTCGATTTCCCTCAATGTCGGTGCGGTGCGGCTGAGGGAGCGTTTCCTGCGTACCGATCCACCGACTTCGGAGGAGCAGAAGGCGGCCCGGGATTTCGTCGGTGAGCTGTTGGACGGTTCCGGAATCGACTTCACGGCAGCTGCAGGTGCGGTCGGAGTGGCGGGAACCGTCACCAGCTTTGGTGCCCGGGTGCTCGGACTGGAGAGCTATTCCCGTGAGGCGGTACATGGCCTGGTGCTGGAACGCGGTGATGTCGAGGCGGTGACGAGGCACTGGCTTACCACCCCGGTGGGTCTCATAGAGCAGGAACCCTGCATGCAGCCGCTGCGCGCCGGGGTGATCGGGGCCGGGGCGTTGATTCTCGACGAGACGATTTCGCGGATTCCGGAGGAAAAAATTCGTATCAGCGAAACAGACATCCTCGACGCAATAGCCTTGGAGTTGCTGGCCTGATCAGGCCCCCGTAGCCCAATCGGTAGAGGCAAGCGGCTTAAACCCGCTCCAGTATGGGTTCGAGTCCCGTCGGGGGCGCCAGCAGCACCCATGTCACTGTCGTTTGTTGGGCAGGTCCGAGTGGTTGGCGAAGGTTGCTTCGGCCCTCCGGACGCTGTGCACCTGGTGGCGGGGGATGAGGTCATCGAGAAAACCGTAGTCACGGCTTATGTGTGCGGCCCTCAGGTCCCCCGCGGTGGCCCTGCGGCGCAGACAACGCCACCAGTCCGCGATGTCCCCCCACCCGGGGGCGGCCAGGGAACCGCCGAACTGCTGTACCGCCAGAGAAGCCGTCAACGAGGCGAACTTCAGGCGCTGCTCCAGCGGCCAGCCCGCAAGGCAGCCCAGCACCAGCCCCGAGGCGAACACGTCCCCCGCACCCGTCGCGTCGGTGACCGTGGCCGCCACCGCGGGACACCACTCCTCCTCGCCCGTGTCCTGGTCGATGGCGTAGGCTCCGCCGACCCCGTCGGTCACCACGGCGAGGGGAACGCGTTCGGCGAGTTTGCGCACCGCCAGATTGGGGGAGTCCGTTCGGGTGTAGGCCATGGCTTCCACCGCGTTCGGAGTGAACGCTTTGCAGTACCGCAGCGGCCGCAGATCTGCGGGATCCCAACGACCCGAGGTGTCAAAACCGATGTCGGCGAACAGGATGGTGCCGCGTGATTTCAACTCGTCCCACCAATTGGTTTCGCCGCCGAGATCGACCACCGCGGTGCGCGACGCCGCTGCTGCCAGGATGTGGGAGGACAACGACTCCGGTAGCTCGTGGCCGTGGGTGACCATTGCGCGATCCCCCTCGACGGTGACGGCAACCGTCAAGGAGGTGTGGAAATCGTTGTAGCGGGGTGAGGTGGTCAGGTTGATGTGTTCCTGCTCCAGGAGGGTTTCCCAGATCCAGTCCGCGTAGGCGTCGTCACCGAAACCCGCCACCAGGCCCGTGCGCAACCCCAGCCGGGCCAGCGCCGTCGCCAGGTTTGCGATGCCCCCCGGGCAGGATCCCAGCCCCGTGCTCCATAGTTCCTCGCCTGGTTCGGGAATGCGCGGCAGGCCCGCGAAGATGATGTCGAAGAAGATGGTGCCCGAGGTGATGACATCGAGCGGCGGGTCGTCGTCGCGGCGGGTGTCGGCCAGCGGGTCGAAGCTCCAGCAGCGTTCGCAGAACTCCTCGGAATGGGTCGGCTGGGTCATGTCCTGGATGGCTCCTTCCGGCGGCTCGGCTTCGAGACGGCGCCCGGCACCACCATAGGGCAGCAGCAGGTGGCAGTCGAGCCACCGATGAACTTCGATCCATCATCATGGATGCCGCGGCTGGGGCATCCCGCGAAATCGAGGTTTCAACCGATAGATTTGATCCCGTGGCAGACACCGTGGCTCATGCATTGGAAACCCCCGACCTGGAGCAGCCGTACGCGGCACTCGGCGTGAAGGACGATGAATACGCGCGCATCCGGGAGATCCTCGGTCGTCGCCCCACCGGCGCCGAGCTGGCGATGTACTCGGTGATGTGGTCGGAGCACTGCTCCTACAAATCCTCCAAGATGCACCTGAAGAAGTTCGGCGAACTCAGCCAGGACACCCCGCGCGGCCCGCTTCTCGCGGGCATCGGTGAGAACGCCGGTGTCGTCGACATCGGGCAGGGGTATGCCGTCACGTTCAAGGCGGAATCCCACAACCATCCGAGCTTTGTCGAGCCCTACCAAGGGGCGGCGACCGGGGTTGGAGGCATCGTCCGCGACATCCTCGCGATGGGGGCCCGGCCCATCGGCGTGATGGATTCGCTGCGTTTCGGGCCGCTCGACGAGGCCGATACCCGCCGTGTCCTGCCCGGTGTCGTCGCGGGAGTCGGTGGCTACGGCAACTGCCTGGGGCTGCCGAACATTGGCGGTGAGGTGCAGTTCCACAGGACCTATCTCGGCAATCCACTCGTCAACGCCCTGTGCGTCGGGGTGCTGCGACACGAGGACCTGCACCGCGCTCGCGCCTCCGGGGTCGGCAACAAGGTCATCCTCTTCGGCGCTGCCACCGGCGGGGACGGCATCGGCGGAGCGTCCATCCTGGCCTCCGAGACCTTCGACGAGACCGGGCCCGCGAAACGCCCCAGCGTGCAGGTCGGCGACCCGTTCATGGAGAAGCTGCTTATCGAGTGCACCCTCGAGCTGTTCAAGGCCGGCGTCATCGTCGGCATCCAGGATTTCGGGGCCGCGGGAATCTCCTGCGCCACCTCGGAACTGGCCTCCGCAGGCAACAGCGGTATGTCCATCAACCTCGACCTCGTGCCGCTGCGTGACCCGAACCTCGCTCCTGAGGAGATCCTGATGAGCGAGTCGCAGGAACGCATGATGGCGGTGGTGGAACCCAAGAACGTGGAACGTTTCATGGAGATCTGCCGCACATGGGATGTGGCGGCCACCGTCATTGGCGAGGTCACCGACGGCGAACGGCTCATCATTCACTGGCACGGCCACTGCATCGTCGACGTGGATCCCAGCACCGTCGCCCACGAGGGTCCCGTCTACCACCGCTCCTACCGCCGCCCGGAATGGCTGGATCAGGTCAATGCCGACGTCGCGGAGAACCTGCCGCGGGACAACTCCCCCGAAGGGGTGCGCTCCGCGTGGATGAAGGTGATGGCGCACAGCAACATCGCCGACAAGTCGTGGATCACTAACCAGTACGACCGGTATGTGCGCGGGAACTCCGTCCTGGCGCAGCCCGAGGACGCCGGGATGTTGCGGATCGACGAGGAAACGGGGCTGGGTATCGCGCTCGCGCTCGACGCAAACTCGCGTTTCACCTATCTCAACCCGTACGTCGGGGCGCAGCAGTCGCTGGCTGAGGCGTACCGGAATGTCGCGGTGACGGGGGCGGAGCCGGTCGCGGTCACCGACTGTCTGAACTTCGGATCTCCCGAGGACCCGGAGGTGATGTGGAGTTTCGTCGAAGCCATCCTCGGCCTGGTGGATGCCTGCAAGGAACTGGGCATCCCGGTCACGGGCGGTAACGTCTCCTTGTACAACCAGACCGGAGGAACCCCGATCCTTCCCACCCCGACCGTCGGTGTGCTGGGCGTGATTGACGACGTCACGAAGCGCCTGCGCTCGAGGTTCGCGAAGGCCGGTGATGGGATCTGGCTGCTGGGATCGGCACGGGAGGAGTTGTCGGGCTCGATCTGGGCCGACGCCGTCCACGACGGGCACCTGGGTGGTGTTCCGCCGCGCGTGGATCTGCGAGCGGAGGCCGGGCTGGCCAGGGTGATCCGCGACGCGGCCGTAGAGCGCCTCATGCGTTCCGCCCATGACATCAGCGAGGGAGGTCTCGCGGTGAGCCTGGTGGAATCGGCGCTGCAGGGTGGTTTCGGGTTCACCATCACGCTGCCGGGTGAGGAGCCGACGGTGCAGCTGTTCAGCGAGTCGGCAGCCCGGGCGCTGGTGACCATGCCCGAGTCATCGGTGGAGCGGGTGGAGTCGTTGTGCCGCGAGAACCGTGTCCCGTTGACGCGGCTCGGTGAGGTCATCGAGCCTCTGGAGGCGAACGTCACCGGTTTGCTGAGCGTCCCGTTGGCGGAATTCCACAGGGTTTGGTCGCGGCCGATCCCGGATGCCATGAAGAGTTGATTCGTTTCACGGGACGGTGGGCTGCCTGCCGATTTCGTGGATCATCGGGGTGATGTAGGAGTTGTACGTGGCCACCAGGTCGGGATCGTCCAGCAGGCACCACATCCGCAGACGCTGACACACGGCGAGTCGGGTCGCCACGTGGAGCGCTTCTCGCAGATCAGTCGGCGTTCCCCACAACCTCAGGTAGGCGTCCTCGATGATCCGAGTATCTGCACCGATGCTCGTCGCGTTGAGGAAGACCGTCCGCATCGTGCAGAACGGATGGCTGATGACCGCGTCGCCCCAGTCGGAGATCACCGGACCGGGGAAGGCGTTACCGAGATGGAGGTCGTTGTGGTCGATAGCAAGACCCAGGCCTGGATCCACCGACGACCAGCGACGCACCTGACGCTCCATCGTCTGCAGCGCATCCACGCGGGTTGCGGTGTCGATGTGGGTCGGGTGATCTGCGGGTAGGTGAGCGAACCAGGCCAGGACATGGTCGAGATTGATGACGGCGTCCTCAGGCCGGTGCAGCTCCAAGGACAGCGCCGTCAGATCCTCGACGGGTACTGCCTGCTGAATCCGTCCCGCAGCGACAGCCAGTTCCACAAGGTGTCGGGAATCCTTCGTTGTTTCCCCGGCGGCCAATGTCGCTCCCTGATCCTTGGTGACGAACCAACCAGTCTCGGGATGGACCGCTGTCATTGGTACCACATGCTCACCAGCATGACGTTCCAACACCTGCCGCAACGCTGCTTCGCCTCGCAACGCGGGGTGGGCGGCTTTGAACCAGTGGCGCCCCGTGTCCGTGGTGACCGTCCAGATCGATCCCCAGCCTCGTTCCCGGAGCACCTCGACGTCAAAGCGTCGGGACGTGGCGAAAAGCCTGCGTAGCCACTGCTGGGCCTCATCGCGCCATGTCATCGCTGTTCCTCTTCGGTGTTCGTATCCGACGGATGCCATCGGTGGTTCTTCCCGTATCGGTTCTGTCGATGACGGGGAAGAGGTTTCTCCTACTCGTGGGTTTTCCGCCCGGTGGTGCTGGTGGGCAGAGACCGGCCTGTCCGCAGGTCGTGGATCATTCCGAAACGTTCGGTGGCGTGGGGGAGTGCAACCTGCCTCAGGTATTTCACCAATTCCGTCTCACCCTTGTGTTCCAGGTGGGCCAGCAGGCTGCTGACGTCGTCGGGGTGGCGGTTCTGACTGGCCTTCGCCTTGCCCTGGATCTTCTCCACCACAATGTCAGCCCTGACGATTGCCTGCGCCATTGCGCGCAGCTTCTCCTCGCCGACGGCCTCCAGTACCTCGGGCGGTTCCATTCGCGAGGTGAGTTCACGGGCTGCTTCGAGGGAGGCCTCGGGGTCGGCGGTGATATGGATTCTTCCGGTGATGTGAATGGTGATGTAGTCCCAGGTGGGAACGTTCGGGAGGTCCTTGTTGGTGGCGTACCAGGTCGGGGAGACGTAGGCGTCGTCGATGTCGAGGATCACCAGCGCCGGACCGGTGATGGGCTCGACGGCCTGCGGATTGTTGCGCATCAGGTGCGTCACGAGCACCTGTTCGCTTTCGCATGTCTCTAGATGGAACGGGACGAAGGTTGCTTGCGGTCCTGATTCGTGGACCGTCACGAGGTTGCCAGCCCGTACCTGGCTGAGCAGCTCGGTCAGGTGGTCGTCGGGAATCTCGAAGTGTTTCGCCACGTACACACTCCCGAGCTTAGGTCGCATCAACAAGATGGGTCAGCGGGTGATGTCGTAGCGCAACAGTTTCGCCTTGTCGGCCTTGCGGGTCGAACCCTGGAGAGCCAGCAGCTCGGCGTAGATGCCGCCGGAGGTGGCCAGTTCGGCGGGTGAACCGATCTCGTCGATGCGCCCGTCGCGCAGCGTGACGATCCGGTCCACCGTCGAGATCGTCGACAACCGGTGCGCGATGATCAACGTCGTGCGCCCCTCCATCAGCTCGTCCAGGCCGGCCTGGACGGCGCGCTCAGCCTTGGTGTCCAGCGCGCTGGTGGCCTCGTCGAGGACGAGGATGGGCGCGTCCTTCAGCAGGGCCCGGGCGACGGAGATGCGCTGCTTCTGCCCGCCCGAGAGCTTGATCCCGCGTTCCCCGATCTCGGTGTCGAAGCCATCGGTGAGTTTGCCGATGAACCCAGCGGCGTTGGCGCGCCGGGCCGCAGCGGCGAGCTCCTCATCGGTGGCCACGGTGCCGTAGGCCATGTTGTCGCGGATGGTGCCGCTGAACAGCGAAGCGTCCTGGAAAACCACCCCGATCTCGCGACGCAGCGCGGCGATGGGGATCTCGTTCACCGGTTGCCCGTTGACCCGGACCTGCCCGGATATGGCCGGGTAAAGCTTCAGGATCAGGTTGACCAGGGTCGTCTTGCCTCCCCCGGACTCGCCGACGAAGGCGATGCGTTCCCCGCGTCCGATGGCCAGGGTGATGTCCTCCAGGACCGGCCCGGAGGTGTCGCCGTAGCTGAAGCTGACGTGGTCGAACTCGATCACGGGGCCTCCGCGGTGGACCAGATCGGTGGTGGGGACGACCTCGAGGGCATTGTTCGGTTCATCCGGCTCGTCCATCACCGAGAAGTACTCGCTGCTTCCCGTGATGGCACGCTGACTGGTGTCGACCAGCCAGCTCATTGACGTCACGGGATCGCGCGCCATCGTCACCAGCTGGATCAGCAACACCATCACCCCGATGCTGTAGACGCCCTGTGCGGTCTGGAGAAAGATGATGGTGAAGATCGCGAAGAACACGACATCCAACACGGCCCGCCGGATGGTGTCCATGGAGTGCCAGAACCGCGACTGCTCGCGGGTGGTGGCGACGGTGCTGTCATACAGGTTCGAGAACCGGTCGAGTTCGTGACGTTCGGACAGGAACGACTTGACCACCCGCATCTGCCCGATGACCTCCGCGAACCGGCCACCCGCGACGTCGTAAGCCTCGTTCTTCGTCTTCTCCCAGACCTGCCACCGCTTCGAAGTGAGGGTCGTCAGCCACACGAAGGCCGGATAGATCACGATCAGCAGCACTGCAAGCCACGGCGAGTAGATACCGGAGATGACCAGCACCGCACCGATGGTGAGCAGCAGGGGGAAGAAGGAATTGGCGAAGGTCCTGAGGAAGTCCGTGATGGCGGTGATGGACCGGCTGAGTCGGGAGATGATGGTGCCGGTCAGTTCGTTGTCGTAGTAGCGCTGGGGGAGGCGCAGCAACTTGTCGTAGTAGCGCTGCGAGAGGATCACCCGGAGCCGGGCACCCATCACGTCACCCCAGTAGCCGGTGACGTTGGTCAGCGCCGAGTTGGCGAGGCTGGTGATCAGCAGCAGCACCGCCAACCAGACCAGGCCTCCGATCGAGCCGCCGGTTCCCTGCGTGACCGAGACCACGGTGTCCGTGGCCTGGGCGATGATGAAGGGGATCAGCAGCGTTGTCGCCGAGATCGTGACGGCGCCGGCGACGATACCGAGGTACAGCGGCCACAACTGCCGGGTGGTGATGAGAATTCTTCCGATGCTGCGCACTTCAGGAACTCTAGAGCCAGAGCCGATCCGGCGCACCGGCTCGGGAACTGGGCTGGCTGATTCCCGCGCGGAGCTCCGCGACCGCTCGTCGCAGCCGGATCAGTTTCAGGCGGCGATCCAGCTGCCGGATGCCGCGACCCGTCCTGCTGAACTGCTGGTACAGCCAGCGGATCACCACGAGAACCAGGTGCCAGCAGATCGTGCACACGACGATGAACGGCAGCTCGGCAAGCCCCGGGAGCCTCACCAGGATCAGGACGATCACCCCCAGGGCGACCAAGGAGGTCAGTAGTTCGAACGTCGTGCGCATCGCCCACGCGCCGAGACGGGCCAGGCGGTTGTTCCCGGGTTTCATGGCCTCGGCCAGCACGTCCTTGCGCATCAGGGTGAAGGAGTAGCCCCAGAAGAACCTGAGCCACACGACCGCCGTGACGTGGAACAACAGAACATTCCAGACGCCGGCTCCGTTGTGAGCGAGATGCCAGGTCAGGGGTGCCGGGCTCAGAGCTGCGACGAGGGTCACGACGACGGAGTGCTTCGTCAGCAGTTGCTGTCGCACGTGACGGATCAGGCTTTCCCGCGAGGCCCGGTTCCGATCGCGTCTACGCTCCTTCCTGTTCCCGTGTTCACGAGCCTTTCCCTGCCGCCTGAGGCGGGCCTCGGTCGCTCTGGAATTCGCCTTGGCGAGGGCCGCCTCCTGCTGGGTGGAGCGCGCCAGATGCATACGATCGTTCTCCAGCGAACGGCTTCGGACGGCAATCACGAAACCACAGGTGAGCACCCCGCCGATCGGCAGGGGGAGCAGGATCGGTGCGTGTTCCGTGAGCCACGGAATCGTCAGGGTGATCACGATTCCCGTCAGGCCCGCCAGGATCAGGATGATCCCCTCCCGTACCTGTTGGAGGGCGACCTGCTCGTTCGTCACCTGGTCGTCGTGGTCCGGGCTGCGGTTGCTCTGGATCGAGAACGCGATGTACAGGGGAAACAGGAGCGCGATGAGCACGGGGAGTGCGATGACGAGTGGTTGGACGAATCCATCGGTTGTCAGTCGTCCCCACGTCCGGGTGATCTGGGCCAGCAGTGCGGCGGAGTTCGGCAGGCCACCGAAGCTGGTGAACTGCTCAATGGTGAACGCGACGACGACCAACACCGTGGTCGACAGGAGAATCCCCATACTCGACAACGATGCGAGTCCCCAGTGTCCTCGCGAGATACTGCGAATCCGCGAATAGGTGGTGGAGTCGAACGCCTGGTCGTCTTCCCCGGCTGGTTCCGACGACTCCTCCGAGGAGATCGGCACCGGAGCGGCCGACTCATCGCTTTGTCCCGGTGGTGTCCCGGCCACCGGTGCGGTGGCCGGGGAAACAGGCCGGGCCGGCGATTCCCCGGGTTCCTCGGAGGTTGGGAGAACGAGCGGATCGGCGCCATCCCGGGGTTTTGCATCTGTGGGCATGACCGGTTCGGTGGTCTTCCCGGTCGGTTCCGGGGCCTTGCCCGGCGGTGCCATGCCCGGAACCGCCCCGGGGTCGGGGGATGCGGACTTCTCCGTTTCGGTTTTCCCGGAACTCCCGTCCTCGGGAAGGACCGGCTCCACCGTTCCACCGGTTGGGTCGACGGCCACATCCGGGCGGTCGGGTGTCGAACCGGTTCCCCCGGTCTTCCCGGAGGCCGGTGAGGCTTCCGGCTGGGAGCGGGGAGTGGACGCTGAGACAAAGGCCGGGGTTGAGTCCGTCAGTGTTCCCCGGCGTGGCTCGTCCTCGTCGTCGTCGGCCTGGTGTGCTGGCTGGCGTGCCGGGATTGCGGCGCGTGCGCCCAGGGTGGAGAACAGGAGTTCCCGGTGCCCGCTCGACATCGGTCCGTCGGAGGAACCCGGTTCCTCGACCGAGGAACCGTTCGGGCCCGTGTCGGGTCTTTTCGGAATGGTGGACAAGGACCTCTGGGGCGCCGTGGTCTCGGCTAGTTCCGCCCACAGGGTCGGTGGTGGCGCGAAAGGGGACGGTACGGGTGGGAACGTGTTTCCCGTGGACTCCGGCCAGGCGCTTTTGAGCGGTGCTCCGTCCCGGGGGGCGGGTAGCAACGCGTCCCTGTCCGGTGCGGCCGCATCCCGGGGCAGGGCGGATCTCGCCGTGCCCCCGAGTACCTCCCGCTTGGGTGACGGAGCCGGGGCCGGATCCTGGTTGTTCGTATTCCCATTTCGTGTTGTGACCATGTCCGCTCCGGTCTCCTGAACTGACGGCACGATTGGACATCGTTCACAACACTTTACGTTCTGGTTGCGCTGAGACCAGACTCACCGGCCACAAGGGGTGTCGTGGAGCGATACTGGGTGTCCCTGGAAGTCCACGGTCTTGCTGAGACCCCCACCGGGTCAGGGAATGCGATGGGTCCATTCCGGAGTGGCGAATTTCTTCTCCACCAGCTCAGTGGCAGCCGTGAGCTCGCCGTCGGTGTAGTCGCGACGACGGGTGGAGTAGCGCGACTCGAAGTGCTTCAGGAAGGAGTCGATGATCTGGTCACGGGGCAGGCGGGTCTGCGACCGCAGCGGGTCGACGCGCTTGTTCGCTGATTTCGTTCCCTTGTCCGAGAGCTTCTCCCGTCCGATCCGCAGTACCTGAAGCATCTTGTCGGCGTCGATGTCATAGGCCATCGTCACGTGGTGCAGCACCACACCGCTGGTCAGCCGGCGCTGCGCCGCACCCGCGATCTTGCCCTTGTCCGAGGCGATGTCGTTCAACGGCACGTAACGAGCCTTCACCCCCAGCTCTGCAAGGGCTCCCATCACCCACTGGTCGAGGAACTCGTAACTGCGTTCGAAGCTCATGCCCTCCACCAGGGAGCCTGGTACCAGCAGCGAGTAGGTGACGCAGTTCCCCGGCTCCATGAACATCGCGCCACCACCTGTGATGCGCCGCACCACATTGATGCCGTGGCGTTCACGTCCCTCCTCATCGATCTCGTTGCGGTAGCTCTGGAAGGAACCGATCACCACCAGCGGTTGGTTCCAATCCCAGATCCGAAGCGACGGCCCGATCTCGCCACGGGCCATGCGGGCCGCCAGCACCTCGTCGAGGGCGACGTGCAGGCGCGGATCGAGGGTGACCGGAGCGATGACGTCAAAGGTGTGGTCGTCCCAGTTCGTGGCATGCCCCAGCGCGCGGCGCACTGCGATGCCCACGGCTTCCGGGGCGAAACCGAGCAGTCGCGCGTCCTTCGGCAGGCAGGAGTTGATGGCTGTGGCCAGGTCGGCGACCGAAGAGGTGTGGGGCAGGCCGGTCAGTGCTCGGACAATGTCGTCGAGGGCTTCGTCGGGTTCCAGGAAGAAGTCCCCGGAGACCACCACCTGTGACAGTTTTCCGTCGACCACCTCGAGGTCGACCGCCACCAGTTTTCCATCCGGGACCTTGTACTCGCCATGCATATAGGGGAGCCTACGGGAGATCGGTGGGTGCGTGAGGTCATCGCGTCCGCAAGCCAGCGCAGGGTTTGTCGCAATCCTGCGACGAACGTGCCGTGCGAGGTCCGAAACCGACAAGCTTGAGTCATCAAGCGAGAAAAACGTTCCTCCAAGGAGTAGCCATGAAGACCATCCTCACCCGTACCGCCATCGCCGCCCTGGCCGTCGCTAGCTTCGGGTTTGCCGCCTGCACCGCGGGTGTGGAGGCCGCACCGCAGGATGCCTCCGGCAACGCCGGTAGCTCCCAGCAGGCTCCGGCGCAGACGAACTCCCCGGCCACCCAGCAGACGGAGAGCAAGAGCACATCTTCCGAGGAGACCAAGACCGGTTCCGGTGGGATTTCTGCTCCTGGTGTCACGGTCGGTCCCGGCGGGGTTTCTGCTCCTGGTGTCACCGCCGGTCCCGGAGGGGCCGCCGCCAGTGCCGGAAGCATCCGCTCCGCCGACTGCGACAAGGATTCGGTGGTGCAGGAAACCGGCGCCGTGCTCCGCTTTTCCGGACACTGCGATTCCATCGTCATCAAAAGTGCAGGGGCGGTTGTCGAGTACGACTGGGTGGACACGCTGATCATCGAGGGGACAGGGGTGGCCGTCAAGGGCGGTGACATCACGTCACTCAGGATCACCGGAGATGGGGCGGGCGTCGTCTCCAGCGGTGATGTCGATGAGGTGACCATTTCCGGCACCGGGAACGCCGTCACGGTCTCCGGAACTGTTGGGAAGGTCAGCGATACCGGCACCGGGAACGCCGTCAACTGACCTTCCAGGCACGCTGCTCATCCGTGACCGGTCACGGTTTTGGGTGGGCGGGCGTTCTCGCACTATCTTTCACCCGGCTTTCACCCGGCACAATGTGTTTGCCCCCTAAACTAGTCACTCCCTGGAGACATCATGAAGACCACCCTGATCCGCATCACCATCGCCACGGCCGCCATCACGGCTCTGGGCCTGAGCGCCTGCTCCGCCGGTGCCGAGACCAAACCAGCCGGGAACACCCAGGCAGTTTCGACCACCCAGGCTGGCGCCACCAACACCCCGTCCGCCGGTAACGTGGCCACCACCAGCAACGGAAACGATACGAATACCACCGCGAGCGCCAACGGCTCTGACAACAAGAGCAGCACCGGTGACAACGACGACAAGCCCTGCGTCGGGGACCCGAACGTCTCCACCAGCAATGGTGTGGTGACCCTCAGCGGACACTGCGACACCATCAAGATCACCGGCAGCGGCAACCAGGTCACCTTCGAGTCCGCTGACAAGGTGATCCTCTCCGGCGGCAGCAACTCCGTCACCGGTCAGGAACTCGACGACGTGGAGATAACTTCCAGCGGCAACAGCCTCAATGTCACCGATGACCTCGACGAGGTCACGGTCAGCGGCAGCGGCAACACCGTCACATCCCAGGGCATCGCGAAGAAGAACGACACGGGTAGCGGCAACAGCTTCTCGTGAGCTCGGTCCTGGTCGTCGATGACGACCCCATGATCCGCGACCACCTTGCCCGCACCCTGGAGCGGGCGGGGTTTGTCGCGTTCACCGCAGCCGATGGCCTGGCGGCCCTCGAAGTGGTCGAGAAACAGCATCCCGATCTGATCGTCCTGGACGTGTTGATGCCGCGTGCCGATGGGCGGGAGGTGCTGGCCAGGCTGCGCAGGGGAGGGGACTGGACTCCCGTTATCCTGTTGACCGGTGTCGGACATTCCGGAACCCGGGCCGACGCCCTTGAAAAGGGGGCCGATGACTACCTCAACAAACCCTTTGATCCCGCCGAGCTGGTAGCTCGGATCAGGGCGGTCCTACGACGAGGCCAGCTGGGTCGGACTCTCACCCACGCCTCGCGCATCCGGGGCGGCGGGCTGGAACTCGACCGCTTGGCCAAAACGGTCACCGCGCGGGGGCAGACGGTGCAGTTGACCCCGAAGGCCCTTGCCTTGCTGGAATACCTCATGGTCCACCACGGAGAGACCTTCAGCCGCGATCATCTCCTGGAACAGGTCTGGGGGGTGGAATTCGCAATCACCACTCGGGCCGTCGATCATCGGGTCGCCGAGCTTCGCAAGGTACTGGGGACGCGGGGGCTCGAGGTCATCGACACCGTCCAAGGTGTCGGGTACCGCTTCCATCCCGAGGTGCGCGCCGCGTGAGAAAACCGGTGTGGCCCTGGGCGATCGCCATGATGGGGGTGCTTCTGGCCGTCGGGATGCGGGTCGCAGGAGCGACCCAGATGTTCAAGGTGGGCGTTGAACTGTGGGCACTGCCGCTGCTCGCGGGAGCGGTTGTGCTGATCGTGGTGCTGGTGCTGAGATGGCACCGTTCTAGGAACACCAGAGCTGTCAAGGAGGCCGTGGAGGGCATCAGAGCGGAGGCGCGGGAGGCCCATCGCACCTTTGTGGGACGCCTTGACCACGAACTGAAGAACCCCCTGATGGCCCTGCGTGTAGGGCTCGGCGAGGTGCGGGATTCGGCGCTTGCGGAGTCGATGCGCGTGCAGATCGACCGGTTGGCCTCGCTAGTCGCCGAGCTTCGCAAGATCAGTGAGATCGACTCCTATCCGGTGGCCGACGAGCCGGTAGACGTGGCGGAGGTGGTTGCCGAGGTGATCGAGACCGTGGTGCCCGGTGACCGCGAGGTGGTGGTGGCCTTTCCGCGAGCCCCACGTCCCCTGCCGCTGGTACGCGGTGACCGTGATCTGGTGTTCCTGGCCATCTACAACGTGATGAGCAACGCTGTGAAGTACTCCTCGCCAGGGGCGACGCTGGAGGTGCGCGGTTTGGAGGAACGCGGGCGTGTGGTGGTGGACGTCTCTGACACGGGACGCGGCATCCCGGCCTCCGAGGTGGACCAAGTCTGGGGCGAGTTGGCGCGCTCCACAGAGGTCCGGCACATTCCCGGCAACGGTTTGGGGCTGCCGATGGTGGCGGCTGTGCTGCGCAGGCTCGGGGGTTCCTGCGAACTGAGTTCCATCCAGGGCCGGGGAACCACGGTCAGGATGCGGTTGCCGTTGTTGTAGATTTCCGGGCCCGAAGGAATCTTTCGATCTCGGGTGATCGGGATCCTCCCCATTGTTGCTGAACAGTGGGGAGGATTTCGCGTCGCCGCCGTGGGTGTGCTTGTGTCTTGTTCAAGGGATCACCGTAGGCTGGATTCAGGGAATCCACGAGCGGGGAGGCATAGCTCACGGGAAACCTTCTCTGCTGCTGGTGCGGTTTGCTGAGGAAATCGCTCGATCAGGTACGCGACCCAGCCTGATCTTCTTACCGTCTGTGCCAGGTTCAGGTCCAGGGCCATCAACCAGGAGCGCAGATCGTCATCCTGCTCCAAACGAGGCAGAAAGTAGGAGATCTTTTTCTGCTCGCAGGCGATGATCAGCAGCCCATCATCGGCCATGAGACGCCTCAACTCGCGCAGAGAATTCTCCAGGTAGGGCCAGTGGAAGTGGGTCTGGAAAGCGCATACCAAGTCGAAGGACTCTCCTGGATAGCTCGTGTCCTCGACGTCCTTCACATCAAAGAAGACGTTGGTGGTTCTGTTTCTCCCAGCTTCTGCGATGGCTTTTTCTGAGATGTCGATCCCGATGATTCTGCTCCTGGGGAACCGGCTGTGGAGCAGCGCCGTTGATGCGCCGTTGCCGACACCGGTGTCCAAGATGTTCTCGAAGGACCGACGTGGCAGCTGAGAAAGCGACCACTCGACCATGGGTAGATGGGCCATGTTCCAGAGCCTCATCATCCATACACCAATCCGCCCCCTGGGGTGTTTAGATTGCGCTGCTAGATGCTTCAAGAGCAGCCGGCAGAGGATCAGAATGGCCACGATTGTGGACATGACGACCATCAAGGCACCTCGCCTTCAGCTGTTCTTGCTCACATGAGGTGGGATGTCACCCTGACCGGGAGCAGTGGTCACGTCCGGATCACAGTTTCGTGCCGAGTACCTGCTTGTGGGACATGGGTGTGGTTTCTGGGACCACGCTTCTAGGAGTTGTGGGTTTGAAGGCCGAAGTGAACTAGCGAAATTCCGGCTTCCTGGGTAGAACCCCCGCCGTGCATCCCACCTTGTCAAGCGCCATTGCGACGATATCATCAACCCCCACTGTCTTTCTGCTGGAAATCGCAAGACTTCACAGACTTCATCTTTGCCATTCTTTCAGGGCATCCGGTCATAGCGACCGGTGAAGTCGGTTTATTGTATTAGGTCTTTCAGATTGTCCGCAAAATAAGTGCGTGTTGAGCCTGCCGAGCTCCGGGGTCAGTGATTTCCTTGCAAGGGTCTCTGATCCCTTTTCTTCCGGGGCTGTGGTGCATCCGTGTCAAAGAAACGGTGGGGCCTCGAGACCCGGAGAACATCACCGTCGCAGTTCTGTGTCTTTCCTGCCTCTCGCCTTCCTGGTCGGGTCACGGTGCTTCTCCAGGGCGGTGCTCAGCTGGGTCATCGACTCGTTTAACGCGATGGTGCCGAGAGGGTCGCTCGGTCAGGATGTCGGGGAGGAAAGTGAAGGTCCTCCGGGGACTTTCGTAGCGCGTTCTTCCCCTCCCACGTGAAGGCCACGATGCTGCCCCACCGGTTGATGCGGCGGTCGTGGTGGGGCCTGCTTCGGCTGGGGCTATTCCGCGCTGGCCCGGGACCTCAGGTCGAGGAACAGTTCGAAGAGTCCTTTGGTGATTCTCGTTCCAGCGTTGTACTGGCTGGGGCATTCGCGGCTGGTGAACCGTCCTGGGCCTTTCCCGTAGGCGTGAATTCCTATCACGAGGGCCTCGTCGGGCATGTAGAGAGGGGATCCGCTTTGGGCGGAATGGGTGGAAATTGAGTAGCAGAGCTGGTTTCCCCGGCTCACCGCCACCGTTCCGCTCATGCCCCAGAGCTCTCCCGGGTTCTTGTCATCTGGATATCCACGTAGTTCGGTCTTGACGTCCTTGTACTCTCCGGGACGCCAGGTAAAACCGAACCAGCCACTGCGCTCTCCAAGCTGTTTGTCGAGCTTGACCACTCCCCAGTCGAGCAGAGGGCTTCCTTTCTTCACCCAGGATGTGTCGGTCCAGGTCTGTGCTGCCTTCGCAGTCTCGAACGGGCGTTCTGAGCCGTTCGCTCCAGGGCTGAACTCCAGTCCTGAGAGCCACTCCTCGCGTTCGAAGCTGTACACGCAATGCCCAGCAGTGACTAGTGTGTCCGCCGAGATCATCCATCCCGTGCAGTGGGTCTTCCCATCTTTGGTGATGTAGACGATGGCCGAGTTCGGATAGGAGGTGGTGTCGGTGAGCTGTATCCGACCGTCCCCTGTGATGGCGCTGCTTGGTGCGGATTCTGCTGAATCTGACTCGTGTCCGGCAACGGAGTCCTCGGAATCCGCCGAGCTGGCGGCCTCGGAATTGTTGGGGTGCCATGACAGGGGATTTCCGGAGGAATCGATGCCGACTGGCGACACATCCGTGGTTTCCAGATCTGTGTCGTCATCCGCTGTGGCGGGAAGCGCCAGGGACGACGTGGCCAGTAGGGCCGTGGTCACCACAAGTGTCCTAGCCACCAAAGTAATTGAATTTTGGAATTTTTTCACGTTGAACAACCTCGCGTCGGAATACGAACAGCGGTCTTAAGTTTTGACGCTAAGCCTTGACGAATGTTAAGTCAAGAAAGACTCTCCGGAGAAGAGGCCTGTGGTGCCTTTGGCGAGCGGATTCAGGCCGGTGGCTGGGGCGAATTGTCGACTGCGCAACGGTCTTCTGGAATTGAGATGTGGTCGAAGCGCGATCGAGAAAGACCTGCCTGATGGCATGGGGAGAGCCGGAACTCCGGTAGTGGAAAACGCAGCGTCGGATACGGGAAAACTCCGCATCCGGCGCATCGGTTTGCTGTTGTGATCGTTGGGTGGTTGTGCGGATCTGGTCAGCGGCGGCGACCTGTCAGGGCCAGGATGCGGGTTTGGCGGTCTGCGTCGTCTGGAACCTCGACGGGAGGTTTGCAGATTCCCTCCTGGTACAGGACTTCACCCCATGACCGGATGTAGGTTTCCAGGAGATCCAGCTCTGCGGATGTGAGATTGAGGTCGTTTCCGGTCGCCTGGTGGATGTCCCAGGCGTGGATGATCAGGTCGAAGCAGTAGAAGCTCAGCAGCGTGTCGGCCAGGGTGGTCGGTCCGAAGAAAGAGTCGTAGGTGGCCAGGAGCGTTTCCTCGTCGTTCACCGCCGACCTCACGGCGGCTGCGTGTGCGGCCCAGGCTTCCTGTGGTGCTCCGTCTGGGCGAGGTCCCAGGTCCAGACCTCGTTTGCTGAAGATGTCGCGTTGGGTGCCGATGACGTGGTCGAGGACATCTTTCGCGGTCCATCCCTCACAGGGACTTGGGTTCTCCCAATGGTCGGTGTGGAGGTTCGCGATTCGTTGAGTGAAGGTGTCGACGTGGCCGAGGAACTGCGTGATCCGGGTATCCATGAACGCTAGTGTGCTCGTGGGGAGGGAGGAAGTATTGAACGAATACGACACGTTCTTCCTGGAACGGGCCCATCTCGCCGACGACCATGGTTTCAGCCCCCCGGTGTATCGCTTCGCGCCCCGGGCTGGCCTGGCGGACGTGGTGCGACGTTTCTGGGTGCCGGTGTGGGATCTCGCTCCCGGACGAGAGTCGATCCAACGGGTCCTGCAATACCCGGTCTGTCTCATCACGGTCGCCGCCGATCACGCCAGCCTGGTCGGCCCCACCAGCGGACTTGCCACCAAGAGACTCACCGGTCGTGGCTGGACTGTCGGAGCGATGCTGCAACCTGCTGCGGGACGTCAGCTGCTCGGGGCGGACGTCTCGACCCTGGTCGATGGGCAGATCGCGCTTCAGGACTCCACCCTGACGGAGGTTCCTCGACTGGTTGCTGACATCCGGGCCAGCATGACCAACCCCGATGATCCAGCAGCCAGAGAATCCGCCGTCGCGGTGATGGAGACCGCTTTGCGGAGGTTGACCCCGGTGGATCCTGAGGGCCTTGCGGTGAACACCATCGTCCGCACCGTCGAGAACGACCCCACCATCCAACGGGTCTCCCAGATCTGTGAACGGTTTGGCATGAACGAACGCGCGCTGCAACGCCTAGCGGTGAGAAGAATCGGGCTGGCACCGAAATGGCTGATCCGCCGCAGACGACTTCACGAGGCCTCCTGGCAGCTGTTGGGGGATGCGGCCCTGGCCGATCTGGCCGCATCCCTCGGGTACTCCGATCAGGCCCATTTCCAACGCGACTTCCGATCGGCCACCGGAATCACGCCGGCCACATACGCCAGGCAACGAGGAGCCGAATGACCCCACGATTCAACCGCCAAAAACCGTGTCCTGCTGGTCCTCGATCAGGTTGCCCGAGATGTCCTTCAGCGGTCCGGTTCCGCCGTCGGGAAGGATCTCGCCGTTGGTGGAACATGGATAGGGGTCGGTTTTCTGGCCCTTCGGTTCGATGAACATCGGGTTGATCAGCCACTTGCCGTCCTCGTTGTCGTAGGCGTTGCACATCAGCTCGGTCTTGTTCCGGTTGATAACCAGGCGCAGCGTGGTGGCGTCGATCAGAAACGAGACGTCGGTGTCGGAGTCCCCGGCGCTGAAGGCCTGGCGCTGCGACTCCGGGGCGGGTTTGAAGGCATCGGGGCCGGTGATGCCGAGGACGTCCTGGTTCACCCGGCAGCGTTTCCCCTCGATGTAGGGCATGCTCGCTTCGTCGCCGCCGCAGGGCATCAGGGACGCGGTGATCCGGTCGCCATCATGGGCCATCGCCACGCCCATCACCTTGTTGTCGGTCAACCCCAGGGGTTCGGCCCACACCCGGGCAACAGGTTCGGCGGAAGCCGAGATGATCCTCACGTCGAAACCATTCTCCTTCAGCGTTTTGATCAGATCAGTGATCTGGTCGTAGTACCGAACCCAGCCCGTCACATCCTTGGACCCGACCCTCTGGGTGGTTCCCTCCTCGGCAGCCATGTTCTGTTCCCGGGCCTGGGACGCGAACCCGGCGACCTCCTCGTCGGTGTACCCGGCTTGCAGCTGGGCGGCGAAGGCGTATTGGGGTTCGATGCGTCTGGCGTTGAAGCCTTCGAAGGCCTTCTCCCCGCGCGTGGTGGTGCCCTCGGAATAGGAGGAGAGAATCGCGTCCGCACAGGCCGTTCCTGCCTCGGAACCGGTGGGCAGGGGCTGACCGGGTTCGGCAAGCGAACCGCAGGACGACGTCAGGTCCTCCACCGCTGCTGGTGTCAGGAAAGAACTGACCTGTGTCCAGTCGGAGGGTTGCAGAATCTTGCTGTTGGCCAGCAGCCAGAAGGTGGTGGCGTCACCTATGTCGTTTCTGACCACGGTGTTGTCCCAGTCAAACAGCGCGAGCGGGGCCCCATTCACCACGTCCCCATCACCGGTGCACGTCCCGATCTCCTTGATCATGGCATCCAGTCGTTCACGGTTGTCGCCATACCATCCCTGGGTCACGGTCAAGGCCCCGCAGGTGGCGCTCACCGACTGATCCGGGGCGCTGGCTGATTGCGTTGCTGCATTCTGCGCCGATCCTCCGCACGCTGACAGCGCCATCGCCGAGACGGCAAGTGCCGTCACCACCGACAACAAGAACTTCGAGCTCATCTCAGACTTCCTTCGTCCATGCGCACCGAAACTCAGCCGGCGCGCGTCCCTCACCATCCCCTCTCAGGACGGACCCGGACACGCTACCAACACGAGGGCGGTGTTTCCGGGGAAACGGAAAACCAGGGGGATTCCTCGTCGGGGCGGTCGTGACGATCTCAGTCGGGCAGCGATCGGGTGCCGTAGACCTTCTCCCAGTCGTCTATGAAGGTGTCGACTGCGGCCTCGATTCCCGGCGCCGACAGGGCGACGCGCAGCAACTTCGGTGACAGCGTCACAGCATCGGCGCCCGCTTCGAGAGCGTGGGAGACCTGGGAGACATTTTTGAAGCTCGCCGCCATGATCTTGCTGGGGGCGTCGAACCGACGGATGAAACCGGCGAGGGCCTCCAGGGTGCCGCGGGTGTCGATGTCGAGCGACTGCATCCGGTTGTAGTAGGGCGCCAGATAGTCGACCCCGGTCGCGATTGCCAGGAATCCCTGGGTCTTGGAGTAGATCGCGGTAGCGGTCACCCTGACCCCCTCGGCCTTCAGATGTCGCATGGCAGCGATGCCGGCCTCCGTGGTGGGGATCTTGGGGTAGACCTTGTCGTCAATCCTGTCCAGCAGTTTGTGGGCGTCATCGATCATGCCGCGGGTGTCCTTCGCGAGAACCTGGACATGCAGGGTGCGGTCGGGGCCGATGATCTCGCGGATCCGGCGGAAGTGCTCGTAGAAGTCAACCCTGCCCTCGGCCTTGAGGATCGTGGGGTTGGTGGTCACACCGGTGACGGGGTAGATCGGGGTGAGCCGCTCGATGTCGTCGAGATTGGCCGTGTCGAACAGGATGTCCATGGCGCACACCCTAACGCCGGCCCGTCACCGCTGCATCCACTGTTCAGCAGCGATGTGTGACCACACCGCTCACTCCTTCAGGGCATACAACCAGGCCAGCAGAAGGGAGCGGGAGAATCCGTCGTCAATGGGAACCGTCTCTGCCAGGTCGATCGCCTGTTTCCGGGCATCCGATCCGGATAGGGCCCAGTAGGCCAGCAACAGGTCCCCGTAGGTGCGGTTGAAGGTGTCGGCGGTCAAAGCCTCGTCGACGTTGGTCGCCACCCTGGTGCGGTCCACCCCGAGATAGGTTGAGGCTGGGGTCACGGGGAGAACCTGGATGGCAAGACCGGCTTCCGGATCAGCGGAGAACCACGTGGCGAAATCACGCTTGCCGCCAAAGTTCAAGGGCAGGTAGCTGTGGTCGAGCGGTGCGTAGAGTGGATCGTCGACGTTGAAGTTCAGCCAGTATTTCAAGGCAGCATCGGCCTCGCTGGACTGCATCCAGGTGGCCTGGTCGGCCAAGGCCTGATCGCCGCTGGTTTCTGCCCAGAGGCGAAGTCCCATCCAGGCCGCAACGGCTTCACTGGTGGATTCCTGGTTGTTGGCGTCGGCGAACGGTGAGGTGCCGGAGGCCCATGAGTGGGAGGCGTAGACGTCGTAGACGCGCATGGCGGGGAAATTCTCCGAGCCCGTCGGGCGGGCGATGTCAGAGGCCAGCAGGGTTGCGACCGGTGACAACTCCGGGAGCAGGCTCGGGTCGTCCATGGCGGCGAGGGCCGCCGCGTGCAGGAAGTAGCCGTAGTGGAAGTGGTGGTCGTTGAACTCGTCGCTGCCGAAGGTGGACACCAGGCCGACCATGCCGTGATTTGTCTGGTCGTAGAAGAAACAACGGTCGGCCTTCGAATCAGCGCATCCCGCCGGGTTCAGCCACGTCTTCAGCTCGGGCACCAGCCGGTTGCGGACCGTTGCCGCCAGGTCATCGCGCCCCAGCGTTTTCGCCAGGTGCATGAGCTGGGCATCCCGGGCCATTGCCTTCCCGGCGAAGTAGGTGTCGGCGGGATAGGCCGGAAGGCCCTGCACGTCCGCCTCGAGGTGTGTGATGAGTTTCGTGCGGGCGGTTTCGTCCAGGCCGCCCAGGTCGTAGGTCGCCGGCGCCGGCTGTTTCGGGGTGTTCCAGGTCACCGACGACGTCAGGCACAGCTGGAGTGTGCCGTAGACGCTCTTGTAGGTTCCCAGCTGGCAATCCTGGGCGGCGTCCGCAGTTTGATGGGGCATGGCGGACACCAGGGTGGGGGCCCCATCGGCGGTGTGCCATCCGATGGTTGTGGAGACCTTGTCATCGCTGACCTGCCACGACGCCTCGGACGACGTCACGGGGTGGATCTTGTCGAGCAGGTCCGCCTTCGACATCCCGTCGGGGACGGCGACCCACGTCGCTGCCTGTCCCTCGGCGAGCTGCAGCTGGGAGGCCCCGAAACCGGGGTCGGGGGTCAGGGCGAAGTGGTCGGGCAGCGGGGAGGTTTCCAGGGTCACCGACCTCGATGCGGTGAAGGTGATCTGGGGGGAACCCTGGGCCAGCGTGACACGGCCCACGGGCCCAGATGCGTCCCGCGCCTCCGCGACGACGGTGACCGTGTCGTAGGCCACCACCTGCCAGCCCTCAACACCCGGCAGGGTTACGGAGACCTCGGGCCGGTGGCCACCGAACAGGGTTTTTTCAGTGGATTTCACCTCCGGCAGCCCGAAATCGAACCCGGTGGCCTTCAGCTGGAAACTCAGCGGTAGGGGATACACCGGCAGGGATTCGGGGCCGAAGACCATCCCGGAGAACCATCGGTTGGTGGGTGGCACGAGATCTTCAGCGAGTCGGGCGGGGTCGAGATCCTTGCCCTGGCGCTGATCCACTGCATCCAGGGCGGTGGCCTCGCCGGACATCTCACTCGTCGGTTTGCCCGTCGGTGTCGGTGTCGGAGGCTTGGGTGAAGGCTCGCCCAAGCATCTGCTGATCAGCAGGATGATCGCGATCAGGCAGATCAGGGCCAGGAGATACTTGAGGTAGCGTTTCACCGCAGACCGATCTTCACGAGGAACTCCCGCAACGTCTGTGTGGGGCCGGCCAGAATCCCGTCGTCGCGCAGGCTCATGACTGCGGTGACGGGTGTGTTGCGGCGGGTGAGCAGCGTGAGATCCTCCTCCTGGAGTCTGTCGCTGGAGACCGTAACCTCGGTGATGGTCTTCTTCGTCTCCTCATCAGTGCCGATGTTGACGCCCATGACCTGCCCCTCCACGCGCTGGCCGTCCGGCAGGTGAATGGCAACCGGAGCGTCGTGTTCAATTCGCCCGTAGTCGGAGGGATTGAGCTGGAACGTCGCCACCACGGTTTTGTTCGTGCTGGCGACGATCTCCGCCAAGCGCTCGTTGCTGTTGACATAACTGCCCTTGACTGCCGTGAAATTGTCCAGGTAGCCGTCGACGGTGGCCTTGAAGGTGACGGTCCCGGAGTCTATTTCCACTGTGTAGGCATCGGTGCTGGTGGGATTTATCCCGAGCTTTATCATGTCGTTCAGGTTGCTGTTGATGGTGAAGAGTTTTTCGCCAGTCGACACGGAATCACCGGGATTCTTGTAATGCTCCTTGACCACACCGGAGTACGGGGAGGCTATCACCGTGCGAGGGGCCTCGACGCGGGCCGCGATGCTGGTCACCTGGTTTTGTCGTTGGTTGAACAGCAAGGTCAGAACGCCGAGGACGAGGATGACCAGGACGATACCGAGGAAGAGTTTGAGACGATTCAGGAAGGACACGGGTCAGCCCTTTCGGTTGGGAAGTTCGGGGTTCTCGGCAAGGGCGCCCTTGGCTACCTGGGCGTCCAGAATGGCTTCTGCATCCAAGGCCTCGGGGTGCTTGGCCTCCGAAACCAGCTGCTTGTCAGGACCGAGGGGGCCGGATGGTGCCAGCTCGCGCTTGGGTTGGGTGTCATCCAGATTTTGCTCCCGCTTCCTCTGCCGGTTCTCCAAGAAGGCCGTCACGACGAAAGCGCCAAGGAAGAAGGTGTTCAAAAGACACCAGAACGTGGCGATGTTGACGTGTCCCATGGAGTAGTCCCGATAGATCGAGACGATGGAGGTTCCAAGCATGAAAACGAATGCCCAGACCTGCACCATCATGAAGTTGAAGGCCGATGCCTTGCCGCCGGTCGCGCCGGTTACCGACCACTTCGTGTCCACTTTGAGCAAGGCGTTGAAGAAAGCCTTGATGTAAATCGGGAAAGAGTTCGCTGCCAGCAGGAGGACCTCCCAGCGGAAGGTACCTGCGATCACCGCCGCCAGCAATATCTGCATGCCATAGAAGCCGGGGTAGAACAGGGCCCATTCGTACCATTTGACTGCCAGCGTCACGGGGCGTAGATCGAAGAAAACCTCCAGGATCGGGACCAGCATGAGAAGGCCTGGGGCTATACCCGTGAAATAGAAGGTGCATGTCGCGAAGTACATGATTCGCTGGTCCATGCGGAGACGCCGACGTGGGCTGAGGGGGTTGTGCGTGAACAGGATCTCGAACCCGCCGGTGGCCCACCGGAGCTGCTGTTTGCTGTAGGACTCGATGGTGTCGGGGGTGTCGCCGATGGCGAGTTCCTTGGGCTGGAAGATCGAGCGCCAGCCTCTCTCGTGCATGAGGATGGAGGTCCAGATGTCCTCAGACTTGGACTGGGTGTAGATCCCGCCGATGTCCTTGACCGCGACGCGGCGGAACAACACGTTGGTGCCAACGCAGAAAGCGGCGTTGAACTCGTTGCGGCCCGGCTGGATGAAGCGGTAAAAGACCATTTGGATGAAGCCCGCGCCACGGGAGACGATGTTGTTGAGGTTGCCGTAGACCTGAGGGGTCTGCACGAAGGCCACGTTCGAGTCCTCCATGAATGGGACCGTCTCGTAGAGAAAATCGGGTTTGGCGACGAAATCGGCATCAAAAATGACGAAGAACTCAGCTTTGGCGACGGACAGCGCGTTGTTGATGTTGCCCGCCTTCGCGCCGGAGCTGCCTAGGCGACGCACGTAGCGGCAGCCAAGGCTCTTGGCCAAGTCGCGTACCTCGTCGGAATCTCCATCGTCCAGAATCCACGTGATGTGGCGGCCGTGCATAGCCATGGCTGCCCGGGCGGTGGTCTCGATGACATCCAGTGGTTCGCCGTAGACCGTGATGAGCACATCCACGTCGACCTGGCGATCATTCAGGTACATGGGCCACTTCGTGGGGTCGGCGGTGATCCTCATGCGGGCGTTGAGCTGCGGGTTGAACAGCTTGGCCTGGGCAGTTTGGAATCTGTAGCTGGGTTGGCGGCCATAGCCCGAGAGCATCGTCCACAGGGCCATGGAAGCCTGGAAAATGAGAATCAGCTCGCATGTCATGACGATGAGCCAAGGAATGAGATCACCCCTGAAAGCGGGGGTGAGGATGAAAGCCGTATAGGCGAACACACCAATCGAGGCGAGCAGGGCCACCAGGAGCAGGGTCGGGGAGTAGCGACCCGAGGTCGAGGCTCGACGCTCCTCAGGAGCGAGGTCGTCGACAAGTGCTAGTTCGGTGTTGGCATTGACAGTTGATAAATCAACTTTTGATCGGCGGCGCCGGGAACGGCGTGACGAGGACACGGAGCCTCCTGGTGAAGTTGTTGTTTGATATCGCCTTGGGGAACTGCGGGTTGTGGGGGTGGGTGTAGTTAACTTTCGCCGGTCGTGAGCATACCTCATGCGCACCGGATCTTGTGTATTGGCGGAGGGTGTCTGAAGGATTGAGGGGCTTTCGGGTTTACATTGCGGTTTTATCATCCTCTCGGTTATTCAGCGTGCCGGGTGTATGGGCTGGGGTGAGTGTTTCTCGCGCGTGCTGCAGACCGTTTCTTCAGGCGTGAGGCTTGTTCGCGATCGGGTATCGCTCGGTAAACCCCTAGTCAGAGGATGCTTGAAGGGGCGGTGAATTAACTTTCGTGCATGTAACTTATTGTGAGGCGCTTTCTCCTCGCGTGTAGTGGAGCAGTCGAATCACCGAGCGTTTAGAGGGTGTCCTGAGTGTTTTTCCCTGCGTGCAGTGCTGCTTTCCTGAGGATGGGTGGATTCGGGTGGGGTTGAGGGTTTTCCTTCGCGTGCGGTGAGGCTTTATTGATTCGCGGCGAGCGGGGGTGGGTTCCGATGTTCGTCGTTGTCGGGAGGTGTGTGGGGGTGGGCAAGGGTGTAGGCGATCTGCGTTACTGCTTCTTGACGGCTAGAAACGATCGGGTATCGTAGGTCTTACGAAAGAGTTTCGTAAGTAAACGGAAGGGTCCAGCGATGGCGGTGGAACGCACGGAACGCGAGAGCGCGATCCTCGCAAAGCTGGCCGACGATGGTCGGCTGAGCGTCTCCGGCCTGGCCAGCGACTTCGGGGTCTCCGAGGTGACCATTCGCGGCCATCTGCGCACCCTTGAACAACAGGGCATGCTGGTGCGCACCCGTGGCGGGGCGCGGCCCATCACTCTTCAAGGAATCCTGCAGCGGCAGCAGGTCAACGTGGAGGCCAAGGAGAAGATCGCACAGGCCGCGGCAGAGCTGATCGGCGACGACGACACCGTCATGATCGAGGCCGGCACCACCGCGGCGTTGATCGCCCGGCACCTGACCAACAGGCGAGGGGTGCAGATCGTCACCAACTCGACGCTGGTGTTCAACAACGCCCGCACCAACCCAGCGCTGAACATCATCCTTGCGGGCGGGGTGTTCCGGCCTGAGTCGGAATCCCTGGTCGGCCCCCTCGCGGAACGCGCCATCGCCGATTTCAACACCCGCATCGCCTTCCTCGGCACCGACGGTTTCTCACCCGAACGCGGGTTGACGACACGTTTCGTCGAGGGTGCGCAGGTGGCAACCACCATGCGGGAGCGCGCCGAACAGACCTGGCTGGTGGCCGATTCCAGCAAGTTCGGGCAGGCGGGGTTCGTCTCCTTCCTACCGCTGGATGCCATCACGGGCATCATTACCGACTCCGGTCTCCCCGACGATGCCGTGGAGGCCCTCAAGGAACACACCAACGTTCGCATCGTCTAGGAGAAACCAAATGGCAACCGTCATAGTCATGCCGGCCCTCGGGAACAGCGTCGAGTCCTGTCTCATCGTGTCCTGGCTGGTCAAGGAGGGCGACACCATTGCCGAGAACGGCATCCTCTGTGAGGTGGAGACCGACAAGGCCTCCATGGAGGTGCCCAGCACCGCGTCCGGAACCGTACTGAAGCTGCTGTGGGCCGAGGGCGACGATGTCCCCGTCATGCAGCCTCTCCTCGTGGTCGGGGAGCCCGGTGAGGATCCCGCTCCCGTGCTCGCGGAGGTGGGTTTCGGCGCCGCGCAGGAGGAGGCCCCCGAACACACCGCCGTCGCGGGCGCCGAGCCCGCGGTGCAGGCGTCCACCAGCGCTTCCGTGGCCAGTGATGGCCGCGGTTCCAGTCCGCGTGCCCGTAACCTGGCCGCCGCCGAGGGTATTGACATCGCGATCGTTTCCGCGGGCACCGGCCCTGGAGGTCGCGTGATCGCACGCGACGTTGCCGCCGTCGCCGAGACCACCACCAGGGCGGCGGCCCGGGCCGGAGCGGTCGCGGGTGAGGGCACCGGGCTTGGCGGTCGTGTCAGCCAGGCTGACCTCGCCGCCCCCGCCGCACCGGCAGGGGGGACCCCCGAGCCGACACCGGCTCCCGGGGCGGTAGCGGGAGCCGACCCGGACTTCCCCGGACCCAGCACAAGCACTCCGCTGAAGGGCATCCGCAAGGTGATCTCCGAGCGGATGATGCACTCCCTGGCCAGTTCCGCGCAGCTCACCTACACCACCACCGCGCGGGCCCAGGGCCTCCTCGACATGCGCAAGAAGCTGAAGAACTCCGACCCGGCGCTCGGCTTGAACAAGGTGACCATCGGCGACCTCGTCGGATTCGCAGCCGTCAGGACCGCCGCCAAACACCCCGCCCACAACGCCCACCTCGAGGACGGCGTGCTGACCACCTTCGAGCGGGTCCACCTCGGTTTCGCCTGCGACACCCCGCGCGGCCTCCTCGTCCCGACGGTGCGCAACGCCTCGCAGCTCAGCCTCGGCAAGTTCTCCGCGATCTGCAAGGACCTCGCAGCTCAGGCCATCGAGGGCAGCATCAGCCCCGACCTGCTGGGCGGGGCCACCTTCACCGTCTCCAACCTGGGTGGTTTCGGCATCGAGCACTTCACCCCGCTGCTGAACGTGCCCCAGACCGCGATCCTCGGCGTCGACGCCATCTTCCCCCGTGCCTACGCGGATGAGAAGGGCAAGGTCCGCGTCGAGCAGCGCATCGGGTTGTCGCTGACCGCCGACCACCGGGTCATCGACGGCGCCGACGCGGCCCGTTTCCTGCAGGACCTCGTGGCCTTCCTCGAGAACATCGAACTGGCCGCCCTGAGCTGAGAGGACGAACAATGACCGATCACGACGTCATCGTGCTGGGCGGCGGCCCCGGCGGCTACATCGCCGCCGAGCGGCTCGGCCACGCGGGGAAGAACGTGCTCCTCGTCGAGGCCACCTCGCTGGGCGGCACCTGCCTGAACGTGGGATGCATCCCCACCAAAACCCTCCTCGGGGCCGCCAAGACCTACGACCACGCCCGCCACGGCGCCCAGTTCGGGGTGAAGGTCGACGGCGCCCATGTCGACTGGCCCGCCCTGCAGAAATGGAAGGACAAGGTGGTCTCCACCCTCGTCGGCGGGGTGGCCGCCACCGAGAAGAAGGCCGGGGTCACCGTCGTGCACGGCCACGGCACCTTCGACGGCCCCGGAAGGGTCACCGTCGACGGCACCACCCACACCGCCCCCCACGTGATCCTCGCCACCGGGTCGGTGCCCGTGATGCCCCCCATCCCCGGCGCCAAGGACAACCCGTTGGTCATCGACTCCACCGGCGCCCTCTCGCTGCCGGAGATTCCGGAACGCCTGGCCGTGATCGGCGGCGGCGTCATCGGGGTGGAGTTCGCCTCGCTGTACTCCATGCTCGGCGCGCAGGTCACCGTCATCGAGATGCTGCCCGAGATCGTCCCCTTCGCCGACGACGATGTGGCCGCGCAGCTCCGCAAGGCCCTGAAGGACGTCACCTTCAAACTCGGCTGCCGGGTCACCTCCATCGACGGTGGAAAGGTGAACTGGACCACCGCCGACGGCGCCGAGGAGAGCGTCGAGGCCGATCACGTGCTGATGGCCGTCGGGCGCAGGCCCGCAGTCGACGGCTGGGGTGCAGAGAACACCGGCCTGGAGTACTCCGGTCGCGGAGTGGTCGTTGATGACCGGATGCGCACCAACCTGCCGAACGTGTGGGCGATCGGGGACGTCACTGGTCGCAGCCTGCTGGCCCACGCCGCCTACCGCATGGGCGAGGTGGCCGCCGCCAACATCCTCGACCCCGAGGCCCACCGCCGCGGCGAGGTGATGCGCTGGCACACCGTCCCGTGGGCCGTTTACACCGCCCCCGAGTGCGCCGGCATCGGACTCACCGAGACCGCGGCCAGGAAAACGGGCCGCGACGTCATCACCGCGAGCGTCCCCGGCTACATGTCCGGTCGATTCGTCGCCGAGAACGGTCTCCAGGCCCCGGGACTGGCCAAACTCATCCTCGACGCCGAGACCCACCAGGTGCTGGGCATTCATGTGCTGGGCAGCTACGCGGCAGAGATGATCTGGGGCGCCTCCGCCGTGCTGGAAACCGAACTGGACCTCACCGACCTGCGCCAGCTCGTCTTCCCCCATCCCACAGTCAGTGAACTGATCCGCGAGGCCGCCTGGGCGGCCAAAGCCTGATCGACAAGGAAAGAGACAACAAAACCATGACCCGCTCACTCATCGTCGATCCGACGAACGTGCGTGCCAAGGGCGTCATCACGGCGCCCGAGATCCCCGTCAACGCCTACGAACCCAACTTCAAGGCGGAACTGAAATGCCACGGCAAGCAGGGGCTCATCGACATCCTGCACGACATGATCGCCGTGCGCTCTTTCGAGACCATGCTCAACTCCATCAAGACCACCGGTGCCTGGAACGGTGTGGAGTACAACCACCGCGGCCCTGCGCACCTGAGCATCGGACAGGAGTCAGCCGTGGTGGGGCAGGCCTCGCAGCTCGGGGCCGACGACTTCGTCTTCGGATCCCACCGCAGCCACGGCGAGATCCTCGCCAAGTGTTTCTCCGCCTCCCGCAAACTCGATGCCGCGGACCTGGAACGCATCATGAAAGAGTTCCTGGACGGCGAGACCCTCTCCTTCGCCGAGCAGGTTTCCGACGACGGCCTGGCCGATGTCGCCGAGAACTTCATCCTCTACGGCGCCGTCGCCGAAACATTCGCCCGCAAGGCCGGTTTCAACCGCGGCCTCGGCGGTTCCATGCACGCCTTCTTCACCCCGTTCGGGTCCATGCCGAACAACGCCATCGTCGGTGGCTCCGCGGACATCGCCACCGGTGCGGCGCTGTTCAAGCGCATCAATCGCCGGGCAGGCATCGTGATCGCGAATATCGGTGACGCATCCATGGGCTGCGGCCCCGTCTGGGAATCCATGATGCTGGCCGCCATGGACCAGTACCGCACCCTGTGGAAGGACGGTGTGGAGGGCAATCCGCCGATCTGGTTCAACTTCTTCAACAACTTCTACGGCATGGGTGGGCAGACCTCCGGCGAAACCATGGGCTACGACATCCTGGCGCGCGTCGGTATGGGCGTGAACCCGGAGGCCATGCACGCCGAACGTGTCGACGGTCTCAACCCGCTCGCTGTTGCCGATGCCGTCGCCCGTAAACGTGGACTCCTTGATGCGGGTCGTGGGCCGGTGCTGACCGATACCATCACTTACCGTTTCTCCGGGCACTCCCCGTCGGACGCCTCGTCGTACCGGACCCGTGAGGAGGTGGAGTTGTGGGAGGAACACGATGGTCTCAAGAACTATGCCGCTTACCTGGTCAAGAACAAGGTGCTCACCCAGGCTGATGTGGACGCCATTCAGCAGAGGTTTGATGAGCGTCTTACCAAGGTGATTGCCCTGGCGACCCGCGATGAGGACCTCAGTCCGCGCGTGCACATGGACTTCATCGACACGGTGATGTACAGCAACGGCACCAAGGAGAGGTTGTCGGAGGAGGAACCGCAGCTGCTCACCCCGCTGGCCGAGAACCCGCGCGTCAAGGCGCTGAGGAACAAGATTCGCACTGCCCGTGACGAGAACGGTAAACCGGTCTCCAAGAACAAGGCTTTCGCCTACCGTGATGCGATTTTTGAGGCTGTGGCGCACCGTTTCGCTACCGATCCGACGCTTGCCGCGTGGGGTGAGGAGAATCGCGACTGGGGTGGCGCGTTCGCCGTCTACCGCGGCCTGACGGAGCTGCTGCCCTACCATCGCCTGTTCAACTCGCCCATCTCGGAGGCCGCGATCGTCGGCGCCGGTGTCGGCTACGCCCTCTCCGGGGGTCGCGCGCTGGTGGAGCTGATGTACTGCGACTTCCTGGGGCGCGCGGGCGACGAGATCTTCAACCAGGCCGCGAAGTGGCAGGCGATGTCCGCGGGTCTGCTGGAGATGCCGCTGGTGATCCGCGTCAGCGTCGGCAACAAGTACGGTGCCCAGCACTCCCAGGACTGGTCGGCGTTGTGCGCACACATGCCCGGTCTGAAGGTCTACTACCCGGCCACCCCCTACGACGCCAAGGGCATGATGAACCTGGCGTTGCGCGGCACCGATCCGGTGGTGTTCTTCGAGTCCCAGCTGCTCTACGACAAGGCCGAGGAGTTCCAGCCCGGCGGTGTTCCGGAGGGCTACTACGAGGTTCCGGAAGGGGAACCGGTGGTTCGCCGTGAGGGCACGGACCTGACCATCGCCACCCTCGGCGCCACCCTGTACCGGGCCCTCGAGGCCGCCGACATCCTGCAGTCGAAGTACGGGCTGTCGGCCGAGGTCATCGATCTGCGGTTCGTCGCCCCGCTGAACCTCGATCCGGTGGTCGAGTCGGTGAAGAAAACGGGTCGGCTGCTGCTCAGCTCCGATGCGGTGGAGCGTGGCTCCTTCCTGCAGGATGTCGCGGCCAAGGTGCAGAGCATCGCGTTCGATCACCTCGATGCGCCCGTCACGGTGGTGGGGTCGCGCAACGCCATCACCCCGGCGGCGGAGCTGGAGAAGGAGTTCTTCCCGCAGCCCGAGTGGCTGGTTGACGCGGTTCACGAGCGGATCTTGCCGTTGCCGGGTCACGTGACCATTAGCAACCAGACCACCGCCGAACTGGCCCGCCGCACCCGCGAAGGGCTCTGACCCCACCCCTCGAAGTTGGTTGAGCCGGCGTTCGTGGATCGGCTCAACCAGCTTCGAGAAAGACAGAGCCGGCTCAACCAGCTCTGTGGAAGCGATGGGGAAGAGAGGAAACAGGAAACACATGAACCAGATCAATGACCCGGGGGTTTCACCCGAGGAACGGTTGGCGGCGTTGCGGGTCGTCGCCGGACAGGAGTCCTTCCCCGACTGGGTGGTGGAATCCAACAACCACATCCACACCTGCTATTCCTTCAGCCCCTACACTCCCTCCGGTGCGGCTCTGGGCGCCAGGCGCGCCGGGTTGCGTGTGGTCGGTTCCGTCGACCACGACTCCATCGCCGCCGCCGCCGAGATGACCGAGGCCACCCGCATCCTCGGGATGGGCAGCGTGACGGGGTTCGAGTGCCGCGCCTTCTTCGACCCCGGTGGCCCCTTCGCGACCAGGAAGCTCAACAACCCCGACTCCGCGGGGATCGCCTACATGACCGTGCAGGCAATCCCCGCCCCGGCCAGGGCGGAGGTGGATGCGTGGCTCGCCCCGCGGCGCGCAGCGCGGCTGGAACGCACCCTCGCGATGGCGGAAGCCGCGAACTCCATCCTCACCCGTCTCGGCCTGGCGTCCTTCGACCCGCAGGGCGACATGGTGGCCCGCTCCCAGTACGCCACCGGCGGCGGCATCACCGAACGCCACCTCTTGGCGGCCATGGCCGATGCCCTCATCGACGGTTTCGGTCGCGGTGAAGCCCTGGTCGCGGGGCTACAGGGCATGGGCATCGATGTTCCCGCGAAACTCGCCGGCGTCCTGGGCGATGCCGACAACCCGCACCTGACCTACGACCTGTTGGGCGTGCTGAAATCGGAATACCTGGCCAGCATCTACATCCAACCCACCGCCGACGAATGCCCGACCGCCGAGGATGTGGTGGCCCTCGCCGACTCCGTCGGGGCGATCGCCACCTACGCCTACCTGGGCGATGTTTCTGCCTCACCGACCGGCGACAAGAAGGCCGAGAAATTCGAGGACGACTACCTCGACGAACTGTTCGACGCCATGGCAGAGCGCGGACTGCGGGCCGTCACCTACATGCCACCCCGCAACACCCCCCAGCAGTTGCGGCGCATCCACGACCTCGCCACCCGCCACGGCATGTACGAGATCTCCGGGGTGGACATCAACCAGCCCCGGCAGTCGTTCACCTGCCCCGAGCTGCGGGATCCCGGGTTCGCGGCGCTCAACGAGGCCACCTGGGCGCTCGTCGCCCACGAGGCCCTGACCTCCGTCGACCCGTCGCTGCACATCCTTGGCGAGGGCCGGCCACGACCCGAGTGGCTTGTCGCCCGCATCGCCGCGTTCGCGCCTCTTGGGCGCGCCCTGGCTGACGGTGCCGATGCCGCCGAACTCGCCGCCACCGCCCCCAGACTGTGAAACCTGAAACCGGGAGACCATCATGAGCAATGCCCCGAAGGTGAGGGGAGCGTTCCTCACCGCCCTGAACCGCCCCGTCCTGGTGCGGCCCAGCGACGCCGAGGCCACCATCGTCCTCGACGAGACCACCATCCCCGCCGACGTCTCACTGCCCGTGGTGGTGCGGCTGGGGGAGGAGACCTACGAGGTCACCGCCACCCCGCGCGGTGAACGCGAGATCAGCGGTCGCGTCGCCCTGGTCACCGGTGGCGCGCAGGGTTTCGGCGCGGAAATCGCCAAGGGCCTTGTCGACCAGGGGTGTTTCGTTTTCATCGCCGACCTCAACGGCGACGGGGCCGCCGCCAAGTGTGCGGAGCTCGGCGCGGACCTCACCCACCCCATCACCGTGAACGTCGCCGATGAGGAATCCGTCGCCGCGATGACCGCCGAGGTGGAGCGGGTCGCGGGTGGGCTCGATCTGGTGATCTCCAACGCCGGGGTCGTGCGCGCCGGATCCGTGCTGGAACAGGACGCCTCTGCGTTCAGGCTCTCCACTGACATCAACTACGTCGCGTTCTTCCTCGTCACCAAACACCTGGGCGGTCTCCTGGCACGCCAGCACGAGCCCGCGTCCGGGTGGCTCACCGACATCATCCAGATTAATTCGAAATCCGGGCTCGTCGGCTCCAACAAGAATGCCGCCTACGCCGGCTCCAAGTTCGGCGGCATTGGTCTGGTGCAGTCGTTCGCGCTGGAACTCGTCGAACACGGTATCAAGGTCAACGCCGTGTGTCCCGGGAACTTCTACGACGGCCCGTTGTGGTCCGACCCCGACCGGGGATTGTTCGTGCAGTACCTCAACTCCGGGAAGGTGCCCGGCGCGACAACGATCGAGGATGTGCGGGCGTTCTACGAGGCCAAGGTGCCGATGCGCCGCGGCACCACCGGCATCGACGTGCTGCGCGCCATCTACTACATCGTCGAACAGGCCTACGAAACCGGCCAGGCCGTGCCCGTCACGGGCGGCCAGGTCATGCTCAACGCCTGAACCCCGAGAAACCAAAGGAAAAACATGAGTGACATTCCCGCCACCCAGCACGCCATTCAGATCGTCGGGGTCGACGAGTTCGTGCTCAACCCCGCCAAACCCGTCGACGAGGTGGGGCCCCACCAGATGCTGCTTAAGGTGGAGGCCTGCGGCATCTGCTTCAGCGACACCAAACTGCTGCACGCTTTCGATTCCCATCCGCGCAAGGCGGAGGTGATCTCGGGGATCGCGCCCGAGGCTCTCGCCGAGATTCCGGGCTACCGTCCGGGCGGGCAGGCGACGGTGCCCGGCCACGAACCGGTGGGGCGCATCATCGCCGTCGGGGAACAGGTGACGCACTTCAAGGTGGGGGACCGGGTGCTGGTGCAGGCCGACTGGAAGCACCTGCGCACACCGAAATCGAACGGTGCGTTCGGCTACAACTTCGAGGGTGCGTTGCAGGAGTACGTCGTCATCGACGAACGCTGCGTGGTCTCGCCGTCGGGTGAGGAGTTCCTGATCCACGTCACTGACGGGCCGTCGGCGGCCGCCGTCGGGCTGATCGAGCCGTGGGCCACCGTGGAGGGTTCCTACGCGTGGGCGGAGCGCAATCACGTCGCCGATGGTGGCCGGTTGCTGGTGGTCGGCGACGGTGACCTCGGTTCCCTCACGTCGCAGCACCAACCTGCGGAGACGGTGCTGGCCGCCCCGCAGGAGGTCGCGGGACTGGGCGGGGAGACCTTCGACGACATCGTCTGTTTCTGCTCCGACGCCGAGGTGATCGAGGCCTGCGCGAAGCTGCTCGGCACGCGCGGCGTGCTGTGCGTCGTGCTGGGCGGCGGGCGGATCGACCGCACGGTGAGCCTGGACATCGGTCGCGTGCACTACGACTTCATCCGGTTCTGCGGCACCACCGGCGACGATCCCGCCGACGGCTACGCCTGGATTCCCGCGACGGGTGAGTTGCGCACCGGCGACAAGGTGGCGATCATCGGGGCCGCCGGCCCGATGGGGCAGATGCACACCATGCGGGCCGTCACCTCCGGGGTGCCGGGCGTCACCGTCACGGGCACCGACGTGAGCGACGACCGCCTGGAGCACCTGCGCGGGGTCGTGGGGCCGGTGGCCGAGGCCCGGGAGGTGCCGCTGGAGATCGTCAATACCAGCGCCGCCCCGCTGGAACCCGGCTACACCCACCTGTCCTGCATGGTGCCGGTGCCGGCGCTGGTCTCGCAGGCCGTCGACCTGGCCGGCGAGGGCGCGATCGTCAACGCCTTCGCGGGCATCCCCGCGGGCACCTTCGGTGATTTTGACCTCCAGGGCATCATCGAGCGCCGCGTGTTCATGCTGGGCACCTCCGGTTCGGACGTCTCCGATATGCGCACGGTGCTGCGGAAGATCGAGGACGGTGTGATCGACACCACCATCTCCCTCGACGCCATCACCGGCATGGCGGGCTTCGCCGATGCCATCGGCTCGGTCATCAACCGCACCTCGGGAGGAAAGATCATGGTCTTCCCGTCGCTGCACGACCTCGGCCTGATCCGCCTGTCCGAGCTGGAGACCAGGCTCCCGCACGTCGCGGCGAAACTGAAGAACGGTCGCTGGACGAAGGAGGCCGAGGAGGCCCTGCTGGCGGGGGAGTGATCCCGTCAACGATCGCTGGTCGTGGATTGTTGGTTTCCACGACCAGCGATTCCTCGTCTCCACCGCGGTGCTGGGACGCAGCACCAGCAGACCGCTAATCGGATACTCCCGGTGCTCATGGGTGTGCCGCGATCAGGTGCTTTCAATGCCGAGCGCGGCAAGCCAGTCGTGGACTGGGTAGAGCAGACGCAGAAGACCCACCAGGCCGTAAAGGGTACCCGAGTCAGCGTGAGGGAGTGCTGTGATGATGGTTTGGCGGGCTTGCTCCCATTCCGCGTCGTCTAGTTGAAATTCTGACAGTGTCCTGATTAGGCGGTTGATCTCTTCCGGGGTGGCCTTGAGGAGTGCTGCGAGGATGGTTTGACGGGCTTTTGATTGTTCTTCGTTGGTTGGTTCTAGTATCGACAGCCCGTGGACTAGGTCGGGAATCGTTCCTGGGGTGGTGTTGGGGAGTGCTGCGAGGATGGTTTGACGGGCTTTTGATTGTTCTTCGTTGGTTGGTTCTAGTATCGACAGCCCGTGGACTAGGTCGGGAATCGTTCCTGGGGTGGTGTTGGGGAGTGCTGCAAGGATGGCTTGGCGGGTTTCTGTCCTTTCTTCAGTGCTTGACCCTAGCATCGACAGTGCAGTAATCAAGTTAGGAACCACCTGTGGACCGGCTTTGGGGAGTGCGGCAAGGATGGCTTGGCGGGCTTTAGCCCCTTCTTCAGCGTTTGGCTCCAGCGCAAGCAGCACTTGGACTAGGTCGGGAATTGTTCTTGGGGTGGTGTTGGGGAGTGCGGCAAGGATGGCTTGGCGGGCTTTAGCCCCTTCTTCAGCGTTTGGTTCCAACGCCGACAGTGCGTCAATCAAGTTGGAAACTACCTGTGGATCAGCTTTGGAGAGTTTCGCGCGGAGGATAGCTCGGCGGGTTTCCGCCTTTTCTTCAGTATTTTGTGCTAGTGCCCAAAGTGCGCCAATCATGTTGGAAACCACCTGCGGATTGGCTTCGGGTAGTTCCAGTTCTGCGATGATGGCTCGGAAGGCTTCCAGTCGTTCCTTGTCGCTCGGTTTAAGTGCCAAAAATGCATGGACCAAGTCGAAAGCCGTATGCAGGTCATCAGCATGGATGAGTTTTGTGATGATGACTCGGCGGGCTTTTATCCCTTCTTCAGCGTTTGGTTCCAACGTCGCTAGTTCGAGGACTAGGGAGAGAATTCTCCGCGGGGCAGTGGTGGGGAGTGCTTCGAGGAGCCTCTCCGGGTGGTGGATATCACCCCAACGCGCGGAGCTAGTGATCAGCTCGGGGTGGTGGGGTGCGAGGTTTTCTCTCAGGGAGCGAATCCGGGCTTGGCTAGCCTTGTTCCAGTCCTTCGGATCGGTCTGGGGGGCCACCTCCAGCATGAGTTCCTCGAGGCGATCGTTGACCACTTCCTGGGCTGGGGTGGGGCGATCCGTGTGGTAGGCCCAGAGCCGGTCAACCAGCTTGCTGCGCTTCTTGTGGGCGGCGATGGCCATGGGTAGGGTGACTCGCCACTCCGGGTCGAACCAGATGTGGGGTAGCAGTGCCTTTGCTGCCTTGGCGGCTGAGAAAGTAGTGGCTATGTGTTCGGAGACCAGGTACTCCCACAGGGCACGGTGCAGGAACCGGCGCTCGACCTGTGCGCGGTCGTGGAAGTGGGGGAGGGGATACTCCTGTTTGGGCGCGATATTGTCGAGGGCACGTTCCATGGCCTCCGACGCGTCGGGCGGCCTACGGTCCGTCGTGATTGTCTCGGGCCACACGCCCAGCCCCGCAGGGGTGACCGCGTCCTTGACGGCCTCCCAGGCCCACTGCTGCAGGATTGCGCGGCATGCGTCCGTGTCGACGTGCTCCGCCGTCGTCGCCCAACCTCCGGCCAGCAGCAGGTCGATGATGGTTCGGTAGAGTTCCCGGCGGCGTCTCGGCAGCTCCTGATCCGGTTCCTGCTCGGTCAGCATGCAGTAGAAAGTCAGCAACAGTGGGCTGGTCGCGGTGGCGCGGAGTTCTCGTCGACGTTCGAGCTGCCGGATCAGGTGCTGGGCCGTTGGCGGGTTTTCTGTGAACCAGGCCTCGACGTAGCCGTGGACATCCGCGGGATAGCGCAGCTCGGTGAGGGTACCGACCCGGGTATCCTGTTTTGTGCGCAGGCCCGCGGTCGCGCTGTGCCACGCCTCGGGTCGCGACGTCACCACCAAGCGCCGAGTAGGTGAGTTCGTCAAGGAGTTGAGCAGTTTCCTGGCGCTGTTAACCGAGACGCCTTCGTCCAGGGAGTCCGCCACCGCCAATACCCGTGCCCCCGGGCGTAGGGCCAGCCGGCGAATCCTCTCCTGCGATTCATGTGGAAGCGCCGCCTCGACCAACCCCTCGAAACCGGTGCCACGCCGCTTGATCCACTCGGCCACCGTGGTGACCAAGGGAAGCTCGACCGACGCGGGATCCACCCGCGGGTCCCGGAGCTGCTCCAGCGCCGTCTCGGCGGCTTCACGTGCGAGGCGCTGAGCGA
>ERZ773075.61-NODE-61-length-95397-cov-5.66315_pt1 | contig 95397 bp, 69 predicted proteins | sample MGYA00580614_ERZ773075 | MGnify/ENA primary metagenome ERZ773075 (study PRJEB29015, sample SAMEA2738021) | human oral metagenome | biome: human oral; feature: human-associated habitat; material: dental | place: China | collected 2043 ...
GCGAAGAGTTCGCTGCGGATGTGCGCCGCTGCGTGGCGGTTGTTGAGGAAGCATTCGAGCAGGCTTCCCCAAACCAGCGTGTTGCTGCTGCCCAAGCGTATATGAGCGCATGCTTGTATGAACGTGACTTCTTCGACCAGGCACACCGGGCGTTACGGTAATAGCTGAACCCCTGCAATACACCCGAAGAACATAAACATGCTGCCCACCCGGTCTACAGAATCCGGGCGGGCAACATGTTTATGTGAATAAAACCATGTATTTAAGCGGATTACATGTATTTTTATGTATTTTGAGGTATGCCCTGGTTGAGAGCTTGCACAGTTGCTGCAATATCTCCTAGCCACGTGTAATCTGGCTGGCGGGTATCCACATAGGGTTCCCCGAAGATTGAGGCAGGCTCAACGGTACCATGCTTAACAAGTGCATCTGTCAGCATGGTGACGAGGCGTATTTGTTCTTCCGTTGCATCTTCTTGGATAAAAACTTTGAGGTGTTCTTGAACTGCTTCAAGGCTCATTCCCATTATTGACCGCAGGAATAGCCCAAGGTTCGGGTGGGATTCATGCATCGTAAGAATGTCGGTAACTGTGAACTCACCGGATGCCACGAACGCGGCGTCTAGTTCTTGTTCGTCTTCTTCGGTGAGGGCGTATCCGTCCCGAGCTTTTTGTACCACAGCCATGCTCATAAGTGTCCGCATACGGTGCGCTATTTTTGCTTCGAATTCTGTGGGATCCACAGTGCCGGTGGTATTAGTCTGGATCTGGGCTTCTACACTTTCGAATGTGGTGTCAGCAAAATCTGTGTAGAACACTTTTCGCTCGTGCTTAGGCAGCAGGTGAATAATGCCGCGTACGTCTTCACGGATAGCTTCAAGGCGCGCGAGGGACACTTGCTCGTTCCATGCCTCTGAGAGCACATAGTCAAGGTGCGCTTTCTGCTTTTCAATGGCGGGAACCCTGTCAATCAATTCGGTGAGCGCCACCGCAATATCGCGGATACGCTCTAGACGTTTAGCGGCCGCAGCACTATTTCCTTCGACCAGATCTAACTGTAGAGTACGTACCGTGAGGTCGAAAGTGCGTGCTTCAGGGCTACCATCACCAATGTTGCCGCCGAGCTCTGCAAGGGAGAGCACATGTGCCTGACTCTGCGCATCCAGCTTAGTTGACCACACGTTTTCACTACTGAGGGCCTGAACAGCGGTAAGGTGTTTACGAACGAACGGACTTTCAGTATTTAACGAGCAGACAAACCCGCGCAACTGCTGTACCACTGCGGACCGTAGCACCTGGTAGTCGGCTTCTGCCACCTGACTATTCCCGGGGGAGTCGAGAGCGGTTAATAACGCCAGCGTGGTTTCGAGGGTGCGGGCCGCCTGCGATTTTTGGATGGTTCCTTCGGCGGTGGCAAGCTCATTGTTGAAGAACTCAATGTTTCGGCAACAGTCGAATACCAGGAAGTCTTGCTTATGTGCGCCGGGCCCGAATATATCGGGGCATAGGCGAGTTCCACGCCCGATCATCTGCCAGTATTTGGCGTACGAACGCACTGCTTTGAAGAACACTAGGTTCAATACTTCGGGCACGTCGACACCGGTGTCTAGCATGTCTACGCTAATGGCTACCTGTGGCATTTTCTGCGGGTCTGAGAAATCATCAATTAGTGCCTGCGCACGTTCAGTACTGTGCGTGATTACGCGCGCGAATGAGCCTCCGTAGTGTGGGTAGAGTGCATCAAACCGGGCTTTTAGGTATTGGGCGTGGTTCTGGTTGTGAGCAAAAATAATCGTTTTGCCCAGTTTATTACCGTTTTCAACCCGGTGTCCGCGTGTCATGAGCTCGTTAATCACATGGTCTACGGTTTGCTGATTGAACAGGTAGGTGTTAAGTAGCTGGGGCTCAATGTGGGTGGGTTTTTCGTCTGTTTCTTCGTCCCAGTCGATGAGATCCCATTTTTCTTTTTCCTCATCGGTGAGGGAGTCGTAGCGGATCCCTTCGGTGAGGAACTCGGTACCTAGGCTAATACCTCGTGGCGGCACCAGGTACCCTTCAGCCACGGCGGTTTCGAGCGGGTAATGGTCGGTTGGTTCGCCTTTATTCAGCTCGAATAGGGCGTAAGTATCCCTGTCTACTTCATCTTTGGGGGTGGCGGTGAGTCCAACCAGGAGTGAGTCGAAGTATTCGAAGATTTGCCGGTATTTGGCGTAGACAGAGCGGTGTGCCTCGTCCACAATAATTAGGTCAAAGAACCCGGGCGAAAATTTACGCTGGTCAATGAGGGACATGATAGTTGGGTAGGTGCACCCATACACGCGCCCACTGGCGTTTTTATCAGTGAGCAGGTTGACCACGCTCAGCTCGGTTTTGAATTGTCCACGGAATGCGTTCACTGCCTGGGTGACTAGGTAAATACGGTCAGCTAAAAATAGCGTGTTTTTAACCCACCCGGCATCTGAGAGCATTTTGACGATTGCCATGGAAGTGCGGGTTTTACCGGTTCCGGTTGCCATAACTAGCAGAGCACGACGGCGGTTTTCTTCATCGAAGGCGTTACCGACAGCTCGAACAGCACGAATCTGGTAGGGGCGGTCAACAAGGGCTTCGCTGATGGGAGCGTTTTTGAGGGACTTGGCGTTGCGGCGCGCGTGCATGCGCTCCAGGTCGTCGCGGGTGGGGAACGCAAGGATAGCGCGCGGTGGGTAGCCGGGTTTGCCATTGGGGTTGTGCTCCCATTTGTCCCAGAGGGTGTGGTCTGCGCCGTTGGTGGTGATAATGACGGGGTACACCCCGTACTGAGCGTACAGGCCACGCGCATAGAGTTCGGCCTGGTATTGCCCTTCGCTCGGGTCTCGTTTAGTGCGTTTTGCTTCGATGACCGCCAACGGTTTACCGTCAACACCCCAGAGCACGTAGTCTGCGCTTCCTGTCCCGAGTGTGCCGTCTTTGCGGATGGGGATGCTGGGTACGGGTACTTCCCGCAGGTTTTTAGCGGCGATATCCCACCCTGCGGCTTCAAGCTCATAGTCGATGAGTGCGGCGCGGGTTTGTGACTCGTCGTAGTCACGGATGTCTGTGGAGGCGGTGCCCGTGAAGGTGTGTTTGAGCCGTTCTTCGAGCTGGGCTAGGCGTTCTTGTAGGGCCTTATTCTCTGCGTCTTTTTGAGCGAGTTGAGCCTGATGGGTTTTGCGGGTTTCTTCAAGTTCTTCAGCGAGCTGGATGAGCTCTTTTGACGTTTTAGGTTTAGGCGCGGTGCCTTGTATGTGCGGCACCTTGGCGAGGTCGAATACGGTGCGGGGGTCAATGTTTATTTCGTGGGGGCAATGGTAGCGCACCGCCCAGACGAGCAGATGGTGCAGATCTAGTACGGCTTGGGCGGCGGCCTGTGGAGTGATACGTTTGCCGTGTGCAGCGTCGTTGCCGATTCGGCGGATCAGGTGCATCTTAGTGGTGAGAACCGGTACGGTGATGAGACGCAAGAACTCGGGGTTGCGTAATCTGTCGTTGAGGGTTGCATCGACCTTACCGTAGGGTAGTGGGATACTACGTACCCGGTACAGATAGTCAATGAGCTGTTCTAGCGTGATGCGCGAGTAGATTGCGGCCATAGGCGCATCAATGCGCAGGGCGCTTTCTGCTTTAAGAGCGTTCTGGTGCACCTCTGGGATGCTGACGGTGAGGAAATCGAAGTTGCTCATGGTGTGGCTTTGTTGGGTCGTTGGGCTGAGTTATCGGTGGCGTGCTGGTCGCCTCTTACGTGTTTGATTGTACAATGTTGAGCTATCATCGCGCCCGCCACATGGTCATGGAACAACTATTCACAATAGCCTATTTTCCTCGTTAGGTCGTGAATAAACTGGGGGAGGAACCGGGCTGTTGGTTTAGTTGTCGTCAATTTCGGGGTGAGCAATTTGGAACTTGAGAAGGTCATGGAGTGCTGCACGCTTCTGAGCGCGCTGCTGCTCACGGAATACTAGTACATCCTCCTGTTTGAACCGGCGATGTGTTCCTGCTTTGTGGGAGGGTAAGCGCCCTTCATCCGCCCATTTAGCCAAGGTAGGGCGTGACAGCCCCAGAAGCTCAGCCGCTTCACTAGTGGTTAGAACGTCGGGGGTAAAGTTCACTGCAATATTCTGGTGGTTTAGTAGTGCAGTGAGCTGAGCACGGATAAAATCAGTAACCTTTTCAGGGGCCTGGACTGTTTGCCCATTCGGCAGAGTTCCTTGCACGGTAAGGGTTTGAACAAACTCTTCTGTGAGATCCGGTGCCTGTTCTATAAGAGGCGCCGCAGCGAAAACTTGAGTGTGCTGCACAGACATAGCCTACCTCCTCATGAAGCTTGCAGGTACTGTTTGCATTCCATATTTAATATATAGAGACTGATATCTTAGATAGTTTATAAGTGGTGAAAATAATAATATCCTAAAATTTTATAACCCATCAACTACGTCTTCTAATATCCATAATTCAATATCGCTAAGATGATGCTGTATTTTGTTATCGCCCCAGAGATTCTTAATAGACGCAATAGCCTCATCTATTTCGTTAAGATTTATATACTTTTGAATTTTCAGACCTAAAGGAATCGGAAGTCCAAGTTCTTCTAAACGAATTAATAAGGGAGGCATGTATAGAGATTCCATTTGAATTACATATTTTGAGTAATCTACAATTGGAATCTCTGTATCATTTTCTTTTAGGTGAGTCTTGTATATTTGTCGAGAAATATAATTAAATATTGTTTCCAGAGCCATAAAATATTTTGGAAACTGATATTGCAGCTGATTCCGATGAAAACTCGTCATACTAATTATCGCTTTATCAAAATTTCCATTTTCAAATTTTGCTTGGTTTTTTATTTGCTGATCTAGACTATAAGGATTTGAGTAAACATTATGTAGCATTCCGAAATACCTATTGATATTATTTTTAGAGAAGCCACCTAAATGTTTTAAGGCATATGTAAAAATTTTCTTAAAGTCTTTGCTTCGTGGACCATTCTTTGAATAATCTAGATTGCTCTCATATATATGGATTGCTGTATCTATCTGATATTGTGCAGGTATTGTAGGATTTTTCTTAATAATTTCCCGAAAGTCAGGGTCTAAACTTTTATAATCTATAGATTCAATTTTTTTCTTTAGAACTATCAGAAAGATCAGGCTGATCAAGAAATAACAGTTCCTCGACTACAGCTGAATCTGATTGGGAAGAGATAGGTATATCTACTGTGTACGGCTTATCCTTGGGTGGTTTTTCATATATATAGACGTTCCCGACGTAGTGTTTTTTCAATCGACCAGCACGACCGCAAATATTTTTGTAAGTAAACATATCTAAATTTTTTGTAGAAATTTTTTTATCGTATAAAATAACATTTTTTGCAGATGTGTTAACTCCTTCAATAATCGTAGATGTGCATATTAAAACGTTACATGATGCATAGGGGTCATCACTATTAAATAAGCGCATCATAATCCTCTGAATACTGCGTGGCATTGGTCCTGTATGCAATAGTATCCCTGACTTTAGAGAGGCCACAACGGGTAGCAGAGGAGAGTAATTATTAGATATCCAGTCAGCTAAATTATCTGTAAAACTTCTTCGATGATTAGTGTCTAAACTAGAAAGCTCTTGTGATAATAAATTTGCGGATGAAGGACTCTTTGTATATATTATAGTTTTATTTTCGATACTACTTTCTTTTATTAATGAATAGATATCTTCTATTTTATTAACATTATTTTTAAGAATTACATTTGTATATACAGGAGAAAAATTAGATCGAACAAAGTTATTTTGGATTTCTTGGGGTAAACTTGCTGCCATATTATCAATGTATGGTCCAGCCATATAATAATTTGCCTTGGTTTTCCGAAGAATCTCCCAAGCTATATTTAATGATATCCTTCTTTCATTATCTTGTTTTCCTGTTGGAGACATTTTATAATATTCATCAATAAAAAAGAAATCAATTTTTGGGTAGTCTTTTAGGGCAATAAAGCGCTCCTGTGTCAGGATAAATATATTTTTGGAGGAGTATTTAGTGTCAGGGTGGGTTATTATTTTATAACCTGGAGAAAAAAGGTTATTGTATTTCCTTCTAAATTCATCTATAAGAGCTAAAGTTGGAAGTATTATCACAACATTATTATATTTCTTTTGTTGCAGAAGAGAATCTAGAAGCGATGATTTTCCAAAAGAGGTTGGAGCTGAAAGTATTACGTTCTCACCCTCTAATAATTTTTGAAATATTTTTAATTGTTCAGAGTGAAGAATTATATCGTCTGTCTGAGATGGATTAGCAGAATGATATTGAACTTCTACCGCCAAGCTGGGGCTTTCTATGCTCGATTTATCAATATAAGGGTATAGCCCGAATGAAGCAGCTAATGAGTTTACTACTTCTAGTAATGTAGACCCATCGTAGGTATCAAGAAATTTTATGAACTCTTCTCGCCCAGTGGGCAACGGTAAATTTGATATTTCTTGCAATTTATTAAAATATTCATTAAATGTATTCATGCTTATAAATCCTGTAGTTTCTTGAGTTTTGTATCAAAGTATGTCTGTAAATCAGACTTACAAACCAAAGGGACTATTATAAAAATAATCTTAACTTCCGGGAATAATAATTTATTTTCTAACTTTGAATTAAACTTTTCTATAGACTCTGTAAATTCTCTTTCGAGATCTGCTTTATAGTCAGTATTTTTACATTTCCCTTTTTGCAGTGCAACGCTTTCGTAGGTTATGAGCGCGGGGATAATAATTCTTTTAACTTTATCTTTTAGAGATACATTTTTAGCAAATATTTTTTCTGAAACTTTTTTTAATGGGTCTGCATCATCTATTTTTCTTCCAACGAACATTAACTCGTTCTTTAGATATGGTATAGATAAATGATCTATAATTTCTTTGGTAATATCTCGAATAGCGCTTAATTTATTGTCATAAAATTTTACTTCTCCTAACCATAGATCAATATCACTATTATCTTCTGCGATAGTAACATGAACCGCATCAAAACCTTTTACTGTATCGTTAGGTCCATCTTTATAAAAGATTTTACTTACGAGAATTTCCGTACCATAAAAATCTTTTAGAACCGAATGAAGCAGTAATTCCCCAAATTCACCCCGATTCTCATATTTATCTGTTGTATAAACCGCCGTAGCGGCTTGTATCCAACGTTCAAGTGAATTATCAGCTATGAGTGTGTATTTTAATGAAAAAGATAGGAGGTGCGCTGAAACTATATCATCAACAAGCTCTTTATATCTCCATCGTTGATGCTTTCCTTTAGGATCATTTTCATCTATATCAAACCCTGCATTAAACATTTTTCCATTTATCTCACCAGTAACTTCTTTTTTTGGAAACTCTTGCTTAAGGAGGGGTTCTTCGCCTGATTTTCGATACATATATTACCTCTGGATATATTCATGTAATAGATTTTTTGCAGTATTTTTTGATAACCTAAGTGACTCTTTTATTCGAGACCGTAGGTAATTTATTTCTATTGTCTTCTCTAGGAAAATTTGCTGTACCTCCATAGGAACTACTGGACAGGGGAGACTCTTCATTTTCTGTTTACTTATATTTTTAACACCTGCTGCGCCACTTGCCATATTTTCGATATAAGCTCTTGCGGCATGTGATTTGAGTAGATAATGAATAAACCTTACATCAATTTTTGTAGGGTCTGTTGCTTCGACACGCCAGATTTTGTCTGGTAGATAGGTGTCTTCTAGATCATATGTCACGGGACAGGTGATACCTACTAGTTGTAGAGACCCGCTAGCCCGGCTGAAGAGGATATCGCCTTTATGAACCAGATGGCTAGACGGAGGACTGTAATCTGCGGGTAGAGGTTTTACCTCCTGAGACTTAAAGTATCCATATGAGACTGCGCTGACCTTAAGAACTTTGTTATGTTGGTGTATATTTTCTCCAGTACCCACAAGATTTTTGCCACTTACAAAATCTATTCCGAGGTCTTCAAGAGTAGCCTCTAGAGGGAAATCTGCAAAAATCTCGTTGTAAATAGCATATTCAAGTTCATCGAGGGCGGCGAGCTGGCGTTCGCGTGCCTCTTGGATCGATTTTGCCTTATCTAGAATAGAAACAATACGCTTTTGCTCTTCTAATGAAAGAATTGGAATCTCTAATTCTTCTAAAGTTTGACGGTTAAAACCTTGAATAGTGGCGCCACGGGAGTATGAAATAAAATAGTTTTTCTTGCTCTCCAGGAAATAGTGTAAATATTCTGTAATTATACGATTATTATGGTATATAGCAGTTATGTCTTGACTAATGGCGGTAGGAACTGTAGTGATGGTAGTCTTTCCTACCCCAGTACGATTTACAAGTAGAACAGTTCTTGCAGGAATAACATTTGTAGAAGAATTTTTGACTCCTGATTCAGAAATATAAGAACGAAAAGTTATCTTACTGTCTATCGATATATCGGCAGAGGAAATCCAGGGTATGTTCCCTTCCCAATATTCTGGAATGGATTTTTTAGGGGTTCCACCATGCATAAACGTACAAATATCCCCCAACTTCACCATACGTACGTCGCTCATTAGCTCAACAGCTCCTTTAGCTCCGCCATAGAAACACGAATCTGCTCGTCCAGCTCCTCTAGCTCGGCAATAATTTCGGCGGGGGAGCGGTACTCCACCTCTTCGTACTGGATCTCCTTGTACCGGTTCAGCGACAGGTCATAACCTTGCTCCGCGATCTCGCTTTTCGGCACGCAGAATGACTGCTCGGTGCGTGCACGCTCATGCTCAGCCTTAGCCGCCTGTTCATCGTCCCCACGTAGCGCAATCCACCGCTTCAAAACATCAGGAAGGTCATTTGCCTTTACTGGTGCACGCTTATCATCCAGGCTGAACCCGTCAGCCTGCACATCATAAAACCACACATCATCCGTGCCGCCCGAATTCGTTTTTGTGAAAAACAAAATCGCCGTAGAGACACCCGCATACGGCTTAAACACGCCCGACGGCAGGCTCACCACCGCATCCAGCTTCTGATCCTCAACCAGCATCTTCCGCAGCTTCTTATGCGCCGTCGACGAGCCAAACAGCACACCATCCGGCACAATCACCGCCGCCCGGCCACCCGGCTTAAGCAACCGCAAAAACAGCGCCAAAAACAACAACTCCGTCTTCTTCGTCTTCACCGTGGACTGCAAATCACGTGCCGTCTGCTCATAATCCAGAGACCCTGTAAACGGAGGATTAGCCAAAATCAACGAATACTTCTCAGACTCACCCGCCGCCCCTTCGGACAGCGAATCCCGGTACTCCACCAGCGGGTTCTTCACCCCGTGCATCAGCAGATTCATACTCGCAATACGCAGCATCGTCGAATCGAAATCAAAACCGTGGAACATGTCATGGTGGTAGTGGCGTAACACTGCTGCATCCGTCAAATCCTGAGCAGAATGCTTACGCACATACTCATTTGCCGCCACCAAGAACCCAGCCGTACCACATGCCGGGTCACAAATCGTATCAGCCGCTGCAGGGGCCACCATATCAACCATCAGGTGAATAATATGGCGGGGCGTACGAAACTGCCCATTCGTCCCAGAGGCAGCAATCTTCGAAAGCATATACTCATAAATATCGCCATTTGTATCCCGATCATCCATCGGAATAGCAGAAAGCGGATCAACCACCTTCGCCAACAGCGCCGGGGTAGGAATCGTAAAACGAGCCTCACGCATATGCTGGGTGTAGCTCGAAGACTCACCACCAAGGCGAGCCCCCAACCCCTTAATAAAAGGGAACACCCCGTTTGCCACCGTCTCATACATAGTCGTCGGAGACTCATTCTTAAAATTATGCCAACGCAGATGCTCCTCACTCGGCCGGAACACGGGGTCCTTGAGAGCATAATCAGGGTTAACTCTTCTCATAGCAGACACCTGCTCCTCCTGGCGTAACTGCTCATCATCGAGAAAACGCACAAAAAGAAGGTAGGTGATCTGCTCCATCACCTCAAGCGGGTTAGAAATACCACCCGACCAGAACGAATCCCAGATCCGGTCAATCTTGCTCTTAATATCTCCGGTAATCACAGAAACTAATTGTACCGTTACCCAAACCGAAACACCCCCGCCGCCACCGTGCTTATACAATACCCCAGTCGCGCACTTGCCGTACCAGGTTTATTGCTTTGAGCCAACAAAAGAAGCCCCTTCGCCCGAATCAAACAGCGGAACGTGTGTACCGTTTGGATTCGGGGGAAGAGGCTTCTTTCCCCTCAATACCACAGGGGAGAGGCTGCTGCTAACCCTGCTGCAGGGTCTCCAGCACAGCTATCAGCTTCTTACCGTGCTCAACACCAATGGCGTGAACAGCCTCAGTGTTACCCGGGTCGCTCGTGGTGCCGTAGCTAAACAGCGGCTCAAGCAGCTGCATACCTGTGAACGCCGCAGTGTTCGCGTAGTCGGCAAAGGCCGGGGGTAGCTCGCTCGGCAGCATGTTCTGGTAAATATCTTCAGCGGCGCCAGCAGTTGCCGAGAGCAGGAACTTCTTACCCTGCAAAGCGGTACCATCAGTGCCGTATGCAAAACCGTACTCGAACACGTCGTCAATCCACTGCTTCAACAGTGAAGGCACCGAATACCAGAACACCGGGAACTGCAGCACCAGAACATCATGCTCCACTAGAGCCTTCTGCTCAGCTGCAATATCAAACTTGCCGTTCACACGAGTTTTATCCAACTCACGCACAGTCACAGCATCACCAAAACGCGCTTTAACTGCTTCAAGGGCTGTTTTGTTCGCGGTGGACTCTGGCAGGTTAGGGTGGCCCGAGACGATGAGGATCTTAGACATGTTCATTCCAATCTAGAGAGAAGTAAACAGAAGTAAAAAACTTCTGACGTTAAGCATAACCCGCAATAGTTACTTTTATATTGCTGCATCTACGCTCACAGTGGAACCGCGCAAAAAGCCCGAGGCGGTTCGGTCCACCCTATCAAGAAACAGGGCAGAAAACCACTTCGGGCTTCAACGGAATAACTGCAGAAAGCTACTTCTTATCCGTAGAATTCTCGCCTGTGGCACCCTTTAAGGCGCCCATAAGCGGCCCCACAATATCCAGCGGAAGCGGGAATACCACCGTCGAGTTCTGGTCGGCACCCAGCTCCAGCAGGGTCTGCAAATACCGCAGCTGCAAGGAGGCAGGCGAGGCGCTTAGAATATCGGATGCCTCCTTCAGCTGTGAGGATGCCTCAAGCTCACCGCGAGCCGAAATGATCTTTGCGCGGCGTTCACGCTCAGCCTCAGCCTCACGAGCCATTGCGCGCTGCATGGCCTCAGGAATCTCAATATCCTTGATCTCAACCAGCTCGACTTTAATGCCCCACGGGCGGGTGCGTGAATCAATAATGCTCTGCAAATCCGCGTTCAAATCATCGCGGTGCGCCAGCAGCGTATCAAGGTCCACGCGGCCCAGCAGCGAACGCAGCGTAGTCTGAGCAATCTGCGAGGTGGCAATCGGGTAGTTCTCCACCTTCAGCACAGCATCTTTCGCGTCGACCACACGGAACAGCACCACAGCATTCACACGGGCCGGAACGTTATCTTTAGTGATAACCTCCTGCGGGGGAATAGTAAGAGTAATCACACGCATATCTACACGTTGCAACGAGTCAATCAGCGGGATCACCATATTAATACCGGGCTTCAGCTCAGAACGCAGATGGCCGAAACGGAACGAAATGCCGCGCTGATATTCAGGAATTACCCGAAGCGTGCGAATAATCAAAAACGCAAGAATCAGGATAATCGGGATAACGATCGAAAGAATAGTGAGAGAATCCATGGTGTCCTCTAAAAATTGTGTCTAACAAGGCCGCAGGAATGGCCCGCATAGGTGCTTTAGACAATGTGTTGAGTTGTTAATAATCGCAGGATACAACCACCGGTGGGTGCACCTCAAACCTGTTTTAACCATACCGGCCACAATCACAGAACGTAAGGGCGCCTACTCCCATATGTTCAAGCTTTAGCCCGGAAATAAGAGGATGCGCTTCCCGGCCTGCGCGTCGCATGCAACAGCACGCGCAGGCCGGGGTGCACATCCAGCCAACCTAACTATTTGCTTCTTCGAGGTTTTGCTCCTGAATAACCTCAGCCGTGGTCTTATGCAGACGCGGGGTAGAAGTTCCCTCGCCGCTCCAAGCTGGCCGATCAGGATCAATAGTTGATGATGGACGCACCGGCAGCTGGGCCGAAGCGATCATCTGCTTACGGGCGTCATCGGTGCGGCGTTTACGCTCATTGCCCACGCCGCCCCACTTCGCAGCGAACCGGTCAATTTTTGTAGCAACCGATTCGTCCGCGCTTGAACCCGGAATATGTTTCGGGTCGGCTGCGAAATTCTCGGGTGAGCGGATGAGCTTAATCGCCAGCGGGTACGTCAACGACAGACAGACTACCACCGCAGCCAGCTCAATGAGCAGCTCAATGGGGGAGTGCCATCCGAAAGCAGCCGCAACCATAATGACCGGGCCGAATAATGCCACCGCAACCGCCAGACCACGGTGGAATTTCCCCGACTCCGAATACGGCCACTCATCAACCTCACGGGTGAGTTCACGCCCGTTCGATGAGACAGTGCAGGTGTCCTTGATGGGGCAGGTGTTGCATACGCTGGGCTTAGCCCGGTAGCGCATCACACGGTTATCCGTGTCAAACGCTACCGGCCACAGCCACTGGTCTTCCGGGCACAGCCAGGCGTCATTACTTTCGTGGTAGGTGAACCCGAACGTTCGGGACGCCACAAAACGCTGACTGGTGCGTTTCGCGAGGATATCGAAACCCCAGCCGACGGCGACTAGACCCAGCGCGTACACGCAGGCCAGCCACACCATCATCGAAACCCCGGCAAACTGTTCAGGCATCATCAGCCTCGGCGATCACTGCGGTAGGGGCTGGTCTGCTCGGGCAGCTCGTCAGCAGCTTTAGCGCCAGCGAACTCGGCGATACGAGCGTCATCAACCATCTCGTACAGCGGCGGCTCGGGCAGCTCAAGCACAGTCTCCTTATTCTTCGGTGCGAAGTAGGAGGTGATGCCCAGCCACGCCAGCTTAATCAGCGGCAGAATACCGGCCAGGAAAATCACATCGCCCGGCAAGCGCAGCCAGTCCATGATCAGGTTGGCATCGGACTGAATGTACGCCAGCGAACGAGCCTCATAGTAGCCCTGACCAACCGAGTGGTACAGCTGAGCCACGCCCAGCGGCAGCAGCGAAATGAACACCATCCAGATCAGGCCGATATTCAATGCCCAGAATGAGAACTTCACGCCCTTCTCAGGCCACTTGTTCTCGGGGATCAGGTACCGCAGCGCAAACACTGCGAAGGCCAGCGCCAGCATGCCGTACACGCCCATCATGGAGCCGTGTGCGTGGTTTGCGGTCAGCGCAGTACCAATCTCGAAGTACGAAACGATCGGCAGGTTGATCAGGAAGCCAAACACACCTGCACCCAGGAAGTTCCAGAAGCCCACGGCGATCAGGAACATCACAGCCCAACGGTGCGGGAACGGCTTGGTGCGGTTGGAGTACTGGCGAGCACCCAGCTGCATGAAGCCCCACGCCTCAACGGTCAGGAAGGTCAGCGGAATAACCTCTGCTGCTGAGAAGAACGCACCGAATGCCATCTGCTCAGACGGGGTACCCGCAAAGTAGGTGTGGTGCATGGTGCCGACCACACCACCGGCGGAGTAGAGCACAGCGTCCATCATGATGATGGAGATTGCGATACGCTCACGCACCACGCCCAACAGCACGAAGATGTAGGCGACCATCACAGTGGTGAAGAGTTCGAGGAAGTCCTCAACCCACAGGTGCACCACCCAGAAACGCCAGAACTCGGCGACCGAGAAATGGGTGCGCTGACCAGCGAGCATACCCACAGCGTAGAACATGGGGATTGCCAGGCCAGAGAAGAGGAACAGCCACGGCATGGAGGTCTTCTTCCCGGTCTTCAAACGCGAGCTGAGGGTACGCCACACGATCACAATCCAGATGAACATGCCTGCGGTGAGCAGAATCTGGAAGAAGCGCGGCAAATCAAGGTATTCCCACTGCTGCGAGAAGATCGAATTCTCAGGCACCCAACCCTTTTGCGAAAGCCACTCGTTCAGCAGCGAGCCGAGCACCACGAACACCACTGCCACGAACAGGATAACGGTCAGCAGCCCCTGTTTCTTCGGCTCTTTGCGGGTAATGAGTGGGGCGATGAAGATACCGCCTGCCAAGAACGCCGCAGCAGTCCAGAAGAGGGAGAGCTGCACGTGCCATGTTCGGGAGACGGTGTAGGGGATAAGCTGCCCCATATCAATCCCGAAGAAGCCTGTGAGCTCCACACGGTAGTGCTCGGTAAGAGCACCCACAAGAGCCTGCAGCAGGAACAGCACCAAAATAGTAATGAAGAACAGCCCGGCCGCCTTCTGTGAGGGGGTCAGGCGCACCTCGTCGGGCTGGCGGAAGTCCAGCACAGGTGCCTCCTCACCATGCCAGCCGATGGTGCGGGACCAGCGGCCATAGATGGCGAACATTAAGCCGGTACCGCCCACCAGTGCGATCAGCGACAGCGCCGACCAGACCATCAGGTCTGCGGTGGGTTTGTTATCTACATTGGCTTCTGCGGGCCAGTTATTGGTGTAAGTGTAATCCTGGTTGGGACGCTCAGCGGCTGAAGCCCACGCAGTCCAGCCAAAGAACGCTACAAGGTCATGTAGTTCTTCTTCGCTCTTAATGGCGTTGGGGAACAAGCCCTGAGAGGTATTATCCTTGGTGAGCGTATCCCTATAGTGGTTGACCATCTGGTCAAACCCCTTGGTCTGCCCCGCTGTCCAGTTCAGAGTCTTGCTGGACTCGTCGTACTTATTTTCCTTGCGCCACTCATTCTTAACGAGCTCACGGGGCTCTTGCTTACCCTCTTCCCTGTATTGTTTGACGGCAGCGTCCGTAGTCAGGCGCAGGTATTCCGCCGTGAAGTCCGGGCCGATGTATGCACCGTGGCCGAGAACCGATCCGTACTGCTGCAGGCCGCGGCTCTGGTAGAGCTCCTGACCGTGCTGAATCTGTTCCGCGGTGGCGATTACCTTGCCGTCGTTGCCGATGATTTTATCGGGCAGCGGCATGGAGAGCGCATAGGTGCGCATCGCCAGGATTGCCATAATGGTAAAGCCCAGGAGCATCACAAATGCAACGGCCTGTACCCAGCCTTTACCGGCGTAGGCACCGACCGCGTCCGTGCGGCGGGTGACCTTGGCGATCTCCTCGCGCGTTACGGGTTTCTTAGCCATATTGTATGTCTCCAGTGTGCGTATATTTTTGTGATTCGAGTGGGCTCGTTTGGAGAGGCTCGACAGGCGAGCACAACTAGTCCACCCGTTTTTATTCTTGCATTACAAATACTTATTTAGAAAATTTTAGTGACACTATGTCGAGAATGTGAAGTTAATTGCATAGTAACCTTTAGGGTTGTTTTGGGCTAAATTATTACGCTCATTAGGCAGCGTTGGACGCCCCTTGAAGTACACAGCCTGCAGGGCCCAGCCAACAGCTGACAAAGTCCTGTAGGGAGCCCCCAATATAGCCCTATTTTTCAATATAAACGTATCCGGCACAGGACCTCCGTCGAAAACACGTCACTAAATGTCATAATAACCCCATGAACGTACTGAAAAGCTGCGGCACTGTGGAATAATGAGAAGGCAGGTAGGAGGCATCCCCTAGGAGTCACGCATTTATGGTTTTCTACAAACTCAGCCAAAAAACCGTTACCGGGCTATTACGCTCGGTTTTTCGTGCACGAGTCACAGGCCTTGACCACTTCCCCAAAACCGGCCCCGTGATTGTTGCCTCCAACCACCTATCGTTCCTAGACTCCATCATTATTTCCGCAATGATGCCCCGCCGCGTGGCTTTCCTCGCCAAAGCCGAGTACGTTAACACTCCCGGTATTCGTGGTAAAGCCATGAAAGCATTCTTTGAGACTGTCGATATTATCCCGGTGAACCGGTCAGACCGTTCAGAATCCCTCAAAGCACTTGATATTGCGCTAGAGAAACTGAACGAAGGCAAAGTTTTTGGCATCTACCCTGAAGGCACACGCTCCCGTGACGGCTACCTTTACAGAGGGAAAATTGGTGTGGCCTGGCTGGCCCATATGACGGGTGCGCCCGTAGTCCCGGTAGGGCTGATCGGCACCGACCGGCTTCAGAAACCTGGGTCAAACATGGTGTACCCGCACCGGTTCACGATCCGCGTGGGTGAACCCATGTGGTTCGAAAAAACAGGGGAGCAGATGACCGGTAAACAACGCCGCCAAACCACCAACCAGATTATGGACGAAATCGCCCAACTTTCGGGGCAAGCCCGAAAGGACGAATACAATGTTTCGCCCTCTGCTGAGCGTGACGCCGGGTAAGGTGCCCTGCGCCAAAGGCGAGTAAACTTAACCGCGCATCCGCAAAACCCGGCGGATGCGCGGCTTAACTTTTAAGCAACAGGAGGCTATGTGGCAGACCCGCGTTCGTACCGCCCCGCATCGGGTGATATCCCCACCGAGCCGGGAGTGTACCGTTTTCGGGACGAACACGGCCGTGTAGTGTACGTGGGGAAAGCAAAAAATCTGCGTAACCGCCTCAATAGCTATTTCGCTGCCCCTGAACGCTTAGCCCCTAAAACCTACGCCATGGTGCACACCGCCACCAGCGTAGAGTGGACGGTAGTCGGCAGCGAACTGGAATCGCTGCAGCTTGAATACACCTGGATTAAGGAATATAAGCCACGTTTTAATATCGCCTTCCGTGACGATAAATCCTACCCCTACCTTGCGGTCACCATGCGCGATAAGTTCCCGCGTGCACAAGTAATGCGTGGCGACCGTAAAAAAGGCGTGCGGTACTTCGGACCCTACTCGCAGGTGTGGGCAATCCGTGAGACGCTGGATGCGCTACTGCGGGTGTTCCCGGTGCGTACCTGCTCACCGGGAGTATTTAAACGTGCCGAAGCATCAGGGCGCCCCTGCCTGCTGGGGTATATCGATAAATGCTCCGCACCCTGCGTGGGGCGCATTAGCCCTGAAGAGCACCGCAACCTAGCGGACGGGTTGTGCCGTTTTATGGCCGGCGGAGCCGAAAAATTTATTGCAGAACTCACCACGGACATGAAAGATGCTGCAGCCAATATGGACTTTGAACGTGCAGCCGTACTGCGTGATGACATCGTGGCACTTACCAAAGCTTTTGAACGTAACGCGGTGGTTCTGAGCGACTCAACAGACGCTGACCTGTTCGCCTTCGTACAAGACGAACTGGAAGCGGCAGTGCAGGTGTTCTTCGTGCGTGGCGGGCGTATCCGCGGTCAACGCGGCTGGATCGTTGAAAAAGTAAACGACGGCAGCGAAGGTGAACTCATCGAACAGCTTCTCGTCCGGTTATATGGTGAAGCCGCCGCACACGTGGCGAGCGCATCCAGCACCCTGGCCGAAGAGACAGACGCGAACCGCCACGAGATTCCCCGCCAAATCCTGGTGCCGGTACTGCCGGATAACACCGAGCAGCTGCGTGAGTGGCTTTCTGGTGTGCGCGGGGCGAAGGTAAGTATTGCGGTGCCGCAACGCGGCGATAAGGCCGAGCTGATGAAAACTGTTGCCGAGAACGCCCGCCACTCACTGGCTCTGCATAAGAGCCGCCGGGCTGGGGATATTACCACCCGTTCCGCTTCGCTCGTTGAGCTGCAGGAGGCTCTGGAACTTCCCGAACCTCTGATGCGCATTGAGTGCTACGACATTTCGCACGTGCAAGGAACGAACGTGGTGGCCTCTATGGTGGTGTTTGAGGATGGCCTGCCCGCTAAAAGTGCTTACCGTAAATTCTCGGTTAGTGGGGATGCCGCACGGGATGATACCGCCAGCATGTATGACGTAATAACTCGCCGTTTTAAGAGGTATCTCACCGAGCAGCAGCAGCGTGCGCAAGCAGGCCCGCAGCGTTCGGGAGAGGTAGCTTCAGATGCGCATGCGCAGGAGCCAGCGAAGTTCGCGTACCCCCCGAACCTGGTGTTGGTTGATGGCGGCCCGCCGCAGGTGGCGGCCGCCCAGGCTGCGCTGAGCGACTTAGGTGTGGTGGATGTGCACGTTGCCGGTATCGCTAAACGCCTGGAGGAACTGTGGCTGCCGGATGATGATTTTCCGGTGATTCTGCCGCGTAATTCTCAGGCGCTGTTTTTGGTGCAGCGTATCCGGGATGAGGCGCATCGGTTTGCGATTACGTTCCATCGTTCTAAACGCGGTAAGGCGATGGTTGCCTCCGCGTTGGATGCTGTGCCGGGGCTGGGCCCTGCTAAGCGTGAGGCGCTTATTAAACACTTTGGGTCGTTAAAGAAGCTGAAGGCGGCCAGCGCCGATGAGCTGACGCAGGTGCAGGGGGTTGGGCCGTCGCTGGCTTCGAAGATTAGGGAGCATTTTGACGCGGAGGCTGCTGCCTCAGGATGATGCGGTGACCGTCTGATGCCTGTCTAGTATTATTGGATTACCAACTTACTCGCATCAAAGGGGAACGTAATATGAGCGTTGAGTTACAAGAGCAGAAACCGCAGATTTTGGTGATTACAGGTATATCTGGGGCGGGGCGCAGCACCGTAGCTAACGTACTTGAGGACGAGGGCTGGTATGTGATTGATAATATTCCGCCGCAGATGCTTGAATCGCTGGCGGAGCTGGTAACTCGTGACGGTGCTCGTGTGCCGAGGGTGGCTTTGGGTATTGATGTTCGCGCCCGTGCACTGTTTGATGATCTCCCGGCTGCTATCGACACCCTTCGGAAATCCGATGTAGATTTTTCGATGCTTTTTTTGGATGCTAAAGACGAGACGATTGTGGCCCGGTATGAGGCGCAGCGTCGCCCGCACCCGTTGCAGGGGGAGGGGCGCGTCCTTGATGGTATTCGCGCGGAGCGCACCCTGTTCGAGGTGTTGCGAACAGCATCCGATCATACGATTGACACAACCGGGATGAACGTTCACGAGCTGGCTCGTACAGTACGTGAAATGTTTGCTGAAGGCGCTGACAAAAAGCTGAATCTGAGCGTGATGAGTTTCGGATTCAAATACGGCGCACCCGCAGATGCGAACTATATGGCGGATATGCGGTTCATCCCGAACCCGCACTGGATTCCTGAGCTTCGCCCGCTCACCGGCCTAGACGCACCGGTACGTGACTATGTGCTGCAGAACACCGGTACGGAGGAGTTTATTAGCAGCTATCTTGCGGCTTTACGCCCGGTGCTGGAGGGGTACCGCCGTGAAGGGAAATACTATGCGACTCTTGCGATTGGGTGCACAGGAGGTAAGCATCGGTCGGTTGCCGTGACTGAAGAGATAGCTCGAAGGCTCGGGGAACTGCCCGACGTAAACGTTAACGTACAGCATCGTGATAAGGGCCGCGAATAATGTCTGAAGGAACGAATACGCCCAGCCACTCTTCGGGTAGCAGCAAGAACGTTCCGAAACTACCGCCGCTTCCCACCCAGGCGTTGCGTCTGCTGAAGACTACCCGCCGGGTGCCTAAAGTGACGGCGCTTGGTGGTGGGCACGGATTGTACGGGTCGCTTTCTGCACTGCGGCACGTTACAACGGATGTGACAGCTATTGTGACGGTTGCCGATGACGGCGGGTCGTCGGGTCGGCTGCGGAATGAGATGGGTGTACTCCCGCCTGGGGATTTGCGTATGGCTCTTTCGGCGCTGTGCGATGACACCGATTGGGGGCGTACATGGAGCGATGTGCTTCAGCACCGGTTCAGCGCCCCGGAGGGGCACACCGGTGAGTTCCCGTTAGACTATCACGCCCTCGGTAACCTGCTGATTGTTACGCTCTGGGAGTTGCTGGGCGACCCTGTGGCTGGTCTGGACTGGGTGGGCGCGCTTCTGAACGCGCGCGGCAGGGTGCTTCCGATGGCTTTGGAGCCGCTGGTGATTCAAGGTATTGTGCTTCGTGAGCACGGCGGAGCTTTTGAGCGGGTGCAGGTGCGCGGGCAGGTGAACCTGGCCCATGAGCCGCAGGTGCATAATATCGAGCTGGTTCCTGCCCAGGCGCGTGCCTGCCCTGAGGCGTTGGCCTCAATTGAGGAGGCAGACTGGGTGGTTCTTGGCCCCGGCTCGTGGCGTACTTCCGTGTTACCGCACCTGCTGCTGCGCGAACAGCGTGAGGCGTTAAGCACAACAAACGCTAAACGGTGCGTGGTCATGAACCTGGCGTTGGACGATAAAGAGTCCAATGGCCTGGACGCATCCGCTCACCTGAAGCTACTGCAGCAGTACGCCCCCAATCTGCGCCTTGACGTGGTGATCGCTGACCCGAGCAATATGGGTGTGCAAAGCGAATTTGAGGACGCGGCCAGAGAGCTGGGCGCGAAGGTGCTGTGGGCGTCCGTGCGTTCAACTACAAACCCGAATGTGCACGACCCACTCAAGCTGGCTTCAGCGTACAATGATATGTTTGCTATGCGTTTATAAAACTTTAAGGACGCAGTTAAGACACACACGAGACACACATGCACACGAACGCGGCTATTTGCCGTGTCCCCCGCTTCGAGCGGGTTAGGGCATTGCCCTAATTCTGTTTTGTAAGGAGAGAACAATGGCTCTGACCGCCCTGGTGAAAGAAGAACTTGCCCAATACGAGGCGAGCAAGGCGTCGGTGCGTAAGGCCGAGGTTTCCACTATTTTGCGGTTCACCGGTGCCCTGCATATTGTGGCAGGCCGCATCGTTATTGAATCTGAGGTGGATACCGAGCAGACCGCGCAGCGTATGCAGCAGACTATTGCCGAGATTTACGGACATGAGTCGGAGCTGACGAGTGTTACCGGTGGGGGATTGCGCCGTGGCGGACGCTATATTGTTCGTGTTGACTCCGGGGGAGAGGCACTGGCCCGGCAGACCGGGCTGCTGGATTTGCGGGGCAGGCCGGTGCGTGGTTTACCCCCCGCTGTGGTGAACGGTTCACTGCAGGATGCTGAGGCCGTTATGCGCGGCGCATTCTTGGCGCACGGGTCGTTAACGGAGCCTGGCCGTTCATCCGCGATTGAGTTCACCTGCCCCGGCCCGGAGGCGGCGCTCGCGTTGGTGGGCGCGGCCCGGCGTCTTGATGTGATGGCGAAGGCCCGCGAGGTGCGTGGCGTGGATCGGGTGGTGGTGCGTGATGGCGAGACTATCGCCCATCTGCTGGAACGGATGGGTGCCTCGCAGTCGCTGCGTACGTGGCGTGAGCAGCGCACCCGCAAGGAGGTGCGAGCCACGGCGAACCGGCTGGCAAATTTTGATGATGCAAACCTGCGCCGTTCCGCGCAGGCTGCTGTGGCTGCGGGCGCACGGGTGGAACGGGCCCTGCATATTTTGGGTGATGATGTTCCTGAGCATCTGAGGTACGCTGGGCAGCTTCGGGTGGCTAATAAGCAGGCGTCGTTGGATGAGTTGGGCCGGTTAGCGGATCCGCCGTTGACGAAAGATGCTATTGCCGGGCGTATTCGCCGTTTGCTGGTGATGGCTGATAAGCGTGCACAGGAACTGGGTATCCCCGGTACGGAGCTAAAAGAAGACATTCAGGGAGCAGAGGCCGCTAGGGGTGTCTCTTCTGCCGCCCCCACCGGAGCATAAAACACATGTGCGCACGCCGTGGTGCGCGTTTGTTTCCTGCTGCAATGGTGTTTTACGTGTGGTGTTTTACCCGTGGGATTGTGCTCTGATAACCCTAACGGTGATGAGGCTGTGCAGACCTCTCACACCCTCATTGTGTTTGTGTTGGAATGCAATTATCCCAACGTGTAGGGCAGGTATAATCCATATAAAACAACAGAAAACAATGGAAAAACAGTCTAAAAGTGACTTGATTCACTAAAAAATCCTACATGAACACACCCAAACACACACGAACTAAGGTATGATTATTACCAACATCAGGCGGTACGCAACCGCGCACCACAGAGCACGGTATGCCTTTGCCATAACCGACCACAAGTCCCGGTGAATGCTGCGGCCGCCGCCCAACGCACTGACAAGGAGAACTTCAGTGACTGTACGTGTAGCAATCAACGGCTTTGGTCGCATCGGCCGCACCTTCTTCCGCGCAGCACGCGAGGAAGGCGTAGGTTTCGAAATCGTCGCCATTAACGACCTTACCAACGTTGATACCCTAGCTCACCTGCTCAAGTACGATTCGATCATGGGTCGTCTGGACGCAGAGGTGGAGGTCAAGGAAAATGCGCTGGTAGTAGATGGCAAGGAAATCAAAATCCTGGCTGAGCGCAACCCTGCTGACCTTCCCTGGAAGGATCTCGGCGTTGACGTAGTGCTCGAATCCACCGGTTTCTTCACCGAGGGTTCTAAAGCGCAGGCGCATATTGACGCTGGCGCAAAGAAAGTTATTATTTCCGCCCCCGGTAAGAACATTGACGGCACCTTCGTGATGGGCGTGAACGACGACCAGTACGACCCCGCCACCCAGCATATTGTTTCGAACGCATCCTGCACCACCAACTGCTTGGCTCCGCTGGCGAAAGTCCTCAACGACTCCTTCGGCATTGAGCGTGGCCTGATGACCACCATCCACGCATACACCGCTGATCAGCGCCTGCAGGATGCTCCTCACTCCGACCTGCGCCGCGCCCGCGCAGCAGCCGTGAACATGGTTCCCACCTCCACCGGTGCGGCAGCCGCTGTTGGCATTGTGCTGCCTGAGCTCAAGGGTAAGCTGGACGGTTTCGCGGTGCGTGTTCCCACCATTACCGGTTCCATCACCGACCTGACCTTCACCACTAACCGCGAGGTCACCAAGGAAGAGGTTAATGCGGCTCTGAAGGCAGCAGCCGAGGGTCCGATGAAGGGCATCATTAAGTACAGCGAAGATCCGATCGTCTCGAAGGATATTGAGGGCGAAGGCATCTCCACCATTTTTGATGCACCGCTGACCAAGGTTATTGGCAACCAGGTGAAGGTTATCGCTTGGTACGACAACGAGTACGGCTACGTAGCACGCCTGGTGATGTTCACCAATAAGGTTGTGGCATCACTCTAATGCGTCCGCGTGTAAACGTATAGAGAGAACCCCGGATTCACCGCGTGATTGAGGCGGAGAACCGGGGTTTTCCCATAACAGCCGCTATTATTAAAAGTATCTAAAACCCATTATTAGGAGGATTATCCTATGGCTAAGGCACTGGCAGAACTGCTCGAAGAAGGCGTCGCAGGCCGCCACGTTCTCGTTCGCTCCGACTTGAACGTTCCCCTTAAAGATGGCGTGGTGACCGACGACGGTCGCGTGCGTGCCTCCCTGCCCGTTATTGAAAAGCTTGCTAAGGGCGGCGCTCGCGTGATCGTAACCGCACACCTCGGACGCCCCAAGGGCCAGGTGGACCCGCAGTATTCCATCGCTCCTGCCGCTGCACGTCTAGCCGAGCTGGCTTCCGTACCCGTACAGGTGGCTACCGATCTGGTGGGTGAAGATGCAAAGGCTAAATCAGCAGCCCTGAAAGACGGCGAAGTGCTGGTACTGGAAAATGTGCGTTATGATGCCCGCGAAACCTCGAAGGATGATGCAGAACGCGGCGCATTTGCCGATGAGCTAGTGGCACTGACCGGGCAGAACGGCGCATATGTTGATGATGCGTTCGGGGCGGTACACCGCAAGCACGCCTCCGTGTACGACGTAGCCAAGCGTCTGCCTGCCTACTTGGGCGATCTGGTGAAGAAAGAAGTGGACGTTCTGGCGAAAACTTTGAACAACCCCGAGCGTCCCTTCGTGGTTGTCATGGGTGGTGCGAAGGTATCCGATAAGCTTGCTGTTATCGACAACCTTATCGGCAAGGCCGACGCTATTCTCATTGGCGGCGGCATGGGCTACACCTTCGCTTACGCGCAGGGATACAAGGTCGGTAAGTCGCTGCTGGAGAAAGACCAGGTAGAGACCGTGCGGCGCTACCTTGAGACCGCCCCTGCGCAGGGTACTGAGATCGTAACTGCCGTAGACGTGGTGTGGGCCGATGATTTCTCGGCAGACGCTAAGACCGAGATCCGCCCCATCGAAGACCTGGAAGGCGGCGAGCTGGGCGCCGAGGGTGAGGGCCTGGATATTGGCCCGAAGAGCCGTGAACTGTTCGCGGAGAAGATTAAGGCAGCTAACACCGTCTTCTGGAACGGCCCGGTGGGCGTATTCGAGATTGCCCCCTTCGCGGGTGGTACTGAGGCTGTTGCGAAGGCTCTTGCTGAATCGGAGGCTTTCTCCATTATTGGTGGCGGGGACTCGGCATCGGCGATCCGCAACCTAGGGTTCGCTGACGAGCAGTTCGGGCACATTTCCACCGGCGGTGGAGCATCCCTCGAATACATTGAGGGTAAGACCCTGCCCGGTCTGGACGCACTGGGTGCCTAACCTTCTGCCCCTTGTCTAATATGCCCCGGCTTATTCGCGCAATAGCGAATGGGCCGGGGTTATCTATAGGGCTTAAACCTTCAGCGGTTCACGGCGTGCATCTGGTAATAGGACAGTCCAGTAATGACCGCTAAGTGGTGGGTGGGAAGAAACACCGCAGTGGTATATTCGGCGGTGAAAATTCGCGATAAACCGTGTATTTACGCGCCAGAAGCACTAAAATAGAGAGTGAACTTTTCCGTAGCTATGCCCTCTTTGGGGATTGGAGCGAATATATGTCGCGTAAGCCGCTTATTGCTGGTAACTGGAAGATGAATCTGAACCATATTGAGGCCGTGACCCTAGTTCAGAAACTAGCCTGGACCCTTGACGACGCGAACTTTGACTTTGATAAGACTGAGGTGGCGGTTTTCCCGCCGTTCACCGACATTCGCTCCGTACAGTCTCTCATTGAAGGCGACAAGTTTAGGATCGAGTATGGTGGGCAGGATATTTCGGCTCACGACTCGGGCGCATACACCGGTGAAATCTCCGGGTCGTTCCTCGCCAAGCTCAACGCCGCATACGTGCTAGTGGGCCACTCTGAGCGCCGCACCTACCACGGTGAAACCGACGAGGTATGCGCTGCCAAAGTGCAGGCTGCGTACCGGCATGAAATCACCCCCGTACTGTGCGTGGGAGAGGGACTTGATATCCGCGAAGCCGGGAACCATGTGACCTACACCCTGGAACAGCTGCGTGGCTCAATTTCTGGTCTGACCGCCGAGCAGGCGAAGAGCCTTGTTATTGCCTATGAGCCGGTGTGGGCTATCGGTACCGGTAAGGTTGCCACCGCAGAAGACGCACAGGAAATGGCTGCCGCTATCCGCGCGGAGCTGACCAAGCTCTACTCGGCCGATGTTGCCAACCAGGTACGTGTGCTTTACGGTGGGTCGGTCAAGTCTTCCTCAGCTCCTTCGATTATGGAGCAGGCTGACGTTGACGGTGTGCTTGTTGGAGGGGCGTCGCTACAGGCCGATGAGTTTGCGGCTATTGCGCGGTTCGACGCGTAACATCTGAGACATTATCGCCGGTTATCCTCCGCATTCTGCGCGGCGGGGTAACCGGCGATTTTTTATGCCGCACCGGGCAATGTGGTATAGAAAACATAGAGAAGACCCCGATGATGTCGCGGAAACCTTAAAACGTGGGGTAGAATTCAAATATAAAGATTTCATAAAGAAAAGACTCATACATTCCTTCTTCTCGAAAAATTTAATATTTAAAATCCCTTTAAAATATTGTTTCGTATATTTTGAGGCTTTTTCGTGTGCTTTGATTATCTACAATAATTTGGTTTTACAGATAATTTAGCATTTGTTATACTTTTTCCGGAATGTTTTGAGAAGGTGAGATATGAAGTCGCAAAAATATACGTCTGTTTTTATTGGTTCGTTAATTGTTTCATTAATATTAGTGGCTCTGGGTTTTGTCCCAGGTTACGGAGAAGTTTCTAAAAACTGGAGGGCGCTGCTCGGAACTAACTTCGGTTGGTTTTACCTCCTGCTTGTAACTCTTATCGTATTGGTCTGCGGGTTTTTTGTTTTAAGCCCCATGGGGCAAATTAAACTTGGAGAGCCTGACTCAAAACCCGAGTATTCCACCGGTTCATGGATTGCCATGCTTTTCTCGGCTGGTATGGGCATTGGTCTAGTTTTCTATGGTGCTGCCGAGCCGCTTTCACACTTTGCTAACAAAACTCCGCATGCTGCGCCGGGGTCACAGCAAGCAATGGCGGATTCCTTTCAGTTTACGTTCTTCCACTGGGGCATTCACGCCTGGGCTGTGTACGGTATTGTGGCTATGGCTCTGGCATATTTCGGCTTCCGTAAAGAAGAGAAATATCTTCTTTCTGTCACCCTTAAGCCACTTTTCGGTAAAAAAACCGATGGCTGGCTGGGGTATATTATAGATATTGTTACTGTTGTGGCAACCGTTATTGGTGTGGCAACCACGCTTGGTTTCGGCGCTATTCAGATTAATGGTGGATTGAGCTACCTCACTGATAATGCCATTCCTAATAGCATGGAGGTGCGCACTGTTATTATTGTAGTAACCACTGCTCTCTTCGTGCTCTCAGCTCTTTCGGGGCTGGGTAAAGGTATTAAAATCCTTTCAAATCTTAATATGATTCTGGCTATCGCCCTTCTGGCGATTGCTATTGCGGTTGGGCCCACCGTCAAAATTTTTGACAATATGACGGAATCCATCGGCCTGTACATGCAGAACTTTTTCGAGATGAGTTTCCGAACCGCCGCATTTAACGGTGGCGAACGCGCCTGGATTGATACCTGGACCGTGTTCTACTGGGCATGGTGGATCTCTTGGTCACCCTTCGTGGGCCTCTTCATCGCCCGCATCTCCAAAGGCCGTTCAATACGTGAGTTTATTACTGTAGTACTTCTGATACCTACCGTCTTAAGCTTCATCTGGTTCTCCGCTTTCGGTACGATGGCTAATACGGTACAGCAGAACGGTCTGGAGAATCTGACGAAACTAGAGGATGAGCAGCTGCTGTTCGGCACGTTCAAACACTACCCGCTGGGTATGTTAATGTCGATCATCGCAATCATCCTGATCTTTACCTTCTTCATTACCTCGGCAGACTCAGCAACTTATGTGCTCGCAATGCTTTCCGAAGATGGGCGTCTTATCCCAACTAACGGAAAGAAAGTTGTGTGGGGCGTTATCGTCGCGGGTATTGCAACTGTGCTGCTGTATGCTGGCGATGGTCTAGACGCTCTGCGGAATACGCTGATTATTATTGCGTTACCGTTCGCCGTTGTGGTTGCGTTAATAGTGGTGGCGCTAATAGTTGAGGTGTACCACGAGAAGGTACAGATGGGCTTGTCGATCTCGCCTGACCGCTACCCCGAAAAGGGACAGCCGTTCAAGTCGTACGAATCGTACGAAAGCGAAGACGAGGCTGAGAAGTCTATTGAGGATGAGGCGGATACATCTGCTCAGCAGGTAAAACAGGGGAAGAAAACCTCTGAGCCTGCGAAGCAGGAATAACCTGCCTTCGACTGAGACGTAAAAACATAAAGAGCCCCTGCTCGCTCTGTATTTGATGGGATGCTGCGAAACGTCCCAATGGTACAGATATCGAGCAGGGGCTCTTAGCGCAGTAGGTGGGTTCTTGAAATAATCCGGTAATCATGATTACCTCCACGAGGACAGCTCCATGGTCAAACCAAATACCATAAGCCTAGATAAGGTAGTGCTGATTCTCCTGCACCCGCTGTTGCGCATCCATCCTATGAGGGAAAGCTGCTCGCAGGTAGCCAAAAACGGGCGCTGCCCTGAATAACGAGCCGAACACTGGGTAGACTTAAGACTATGGATTCCCTTCTCGCGCCCATTATGATCACCCTCCTGTGCGTCATAGTGTTCATGATTATTCGCAACCGCAAAGTCCCCGCTCCCACCATGCCCGGAGAACCCGGTGCGAGCTACAACCCAACCACACACTATTACGACAGTAAACGTGACGATTTTCTTAACTGGCTTCACGCCCGCACCAGCTCCCCAGAAATCCCGGTGCAGGTGAAACTGAGGGACTGGGTAGACCAGGGATTCTACGCCGAAGACAGCGGCAACTACTGGGGTATCGCCCAGCAGTTCACCTATTACCTGCTAGAAGGCGGGTATGTGCGTGCCTACGACACGGAGGGGAAAGAACTGACCTCCCAGCGTGTGCTGATCGACCGGCCGGATACGCTGCAGCTGACCCCCAGCGAATACCAGCGCCGCACCGCCCGCTAAACTTTTTATCCCCATACTGTTCAGCTATGCGCAGCATTAGGGGTGACCAATCCGCTAAGGTGGCGTATAGTTAATACGGTATGCCAAACGGCAGATACGAAAATTATTAGTAACCGCCAATCCCAACAGGAAGGTCCACTGTGGAGACCCTCATGACTGTACTCATGGTAATCATTGCGATTACCAGCGTTATTGCCGTGCTTTTGGTGCTCTTAAACCGCGGCCAGGGCGGCGGCCTCTCAGATATGTTCGGCGGCGGCATGACCAGCTCCCTCAACTCCTCTGGTATGGCATCGAAGAACCTGATCCGTCTGACCGTCACCGTCTCTATCATCTGGGTAGTGGCAATTGTGCTCTACGGATTGGCACTACGCTTTAACGGTCAAATCGTGTTCTAACGTCCTAAAGGTTTTTATCCTTAAGCCCCGGCAGGTGAACCAACCCCGCCGGGGCTTCTCCTATGCCCAACCGGCTGCCCGTGCCTACAAACGGACAACCGCCGATTATAGTAAGAATGACGAAACCCTGCTTAAAATGTCAGGGCGTTCAGGCATAGTAGTATCGTAAAGCTTCTGCACCACCCCTCGGAGGAACCCTCATGGCATACGAACTGGACTACAACTATCTAGGAGCCTCAACGCTACTGGAACGTGACGGACACCCCGAACTGGCCCTAGCAACCAGCGGCGGCAGCACACCGGAAGGCGCGGCAGCACACCCTTACTTCTTCTCAGGATTCATGGAACGCCCCGACGTGATCGCAGCATCGTTGCTGGTGGTCGCGCGTGTGGCCCGCACCCGCTACTACACCCCGCCCGGCATGGTCGCCGCCATTTTGCGGGCCGCAGACCCGGTAGTGACCAGCACCCGTGAAGGTCTACGGTTTGAATCCTTTAGCGCCTGCTGCGGTGTCTACGCCCGACTTGACGTAGATTCCTCCGCCCTAGATGCCAGCCACAGCGCCGTGGGCGTGACAAATGTGGACGTGAATCCGCCGCTTCGCACCGCCTTAGCTTCCCTCCGTGCTGGCGAACCTCTCCACATGGATGTGGGTGATGAGGGGCTGCTGACCACCACCTTAGACGGTGAAGTAATGGAAGATAAAGTGCCCCTGCCGGTGCGCTGGCTCAAAGGGTTCGCCGAAACACAGATGCTCTCATCCCTGATGAAACCCACCCATTCTCTGGACGCGGCAGCAGCCCGCACCTTCATCCAGGGGCTGCCGCGCCAATCCGCCACGAAAAGCGTCATGTGGGCCACCCGGGCAGTGCGTTCACTGAGGCTGGCCACCCGAGCCACCGCCGGGTCGGTGTGCGTGGCCGGGCCGGAGCGGCTGCGGGTGCTTGAACCGCTCATCCGCTTCATGACCCGCCTGGAAGCATACAGCGAACCGGTCACCTCAGGTAACGCCCCGGTAGCGAGCGTGTGGGTGGCCCACTTGCCGGGTGCGCGCCTGAGCATCGGGTTAAGCCCCGAAAAATCACGCGGATTCTCGGGGGAAGGCTCTGTGCTGCAGGCGCTCTCAGACCCGTCAGTTGCTGAAAACGCGGATATGCTCAGCGTGCTTCTCTCCTTTGAGCCGCGTATTGAAGTGCCCGTCATGTCTGCACGCAGCGGACTGAACGAGACGCAAGTACGCGACGCCCTCGCGTTACTGGCATCCTCCGGGCAGGTCGGTTTTGATGTGCAGGCTGGGGAGTACTTCCACCGGCCGCTGCCCGTGCAGGCGGATGCCCTGCAGGCTATGCATCCGCGGCTGGTGGGCGCGCAGAAACTGGTGGACTCCGGCGCGGTGCGGGATGACGAAAGCGGAACTTACCGTGTGCAGTCGCGGGACACGTTCTATACGGTAACCCCCGCCGAGAAAATCGAAGAATACCGGTGCACCTGCCCGTGGTGGGTGAAATACCGGGGCACCCGAGGCCCCTGCAAACATGTACTGGCGGTAAGCATTAAACGTCGTGGCGGGCTGAATTAGCCCGACACCGAACCGTATCCGCAAAAGTCGTGTTTTCCTTGCACACCCGAATACACAAATAGGCAATGATGGATGAGAAGAACTATCCGCAGCACATGAACCTTGAAGAACGACGCGCCCGCCTGCGTGAACTCATGAAACGTGAAGACGCCACCGTTGAGGAGTATCACGCCATCATAGGCGGGGCTACCGAAGAAGAACGTGTGTCTCTGGCGAAAACCCTTAAACCCGCACAGGTGGTGGACGTCAAAAACTACACCCCGCTCGCTGCTTATGTAGCGGGTGCTCTCATCCGCAAACCTGACGGGTTTACAGGGGCAGAACGACCTACCCAAAACGCCACCGCCGCGTTCCACCAACTCCTGTGGAATAACCGTAAGGGTGGACAACATCAGGATATTGGGAAATATTTTGTGCTGGGAGCATCCAAACGAAGCGAGGACTGGATTCTAGCATTTGTGGAATCTATCGCCGAAAGCTGGGCGTACGGGGAGGAAAGCTGGCCTGTATCTCACCAACTGCTGCGGGAACGAAACATCATCTGCGAATCTCCGCAGTATCTTGGGCAGTTCATCAGGAATATTCCACCGGTACGTGAGGATTCAACCTACAATCGTGCGGCCGCTCTTAACTTCTTCAAAGACGACCCGCTGCTGCTGGAGCAAGAATTCTGGGCGCTTTTTCGTGTTGAAGGAACAATGCGCGACCACTACTGGACGCAGCTCGGGCCTACCGGCAGCATGCTCACCCTCATGCGTCACATGCAGGACTTCTATGAGGGGTTCCGGGAAAGGGCGCTGGACGAATCGCTACAGTCGCTGACCCGTGATTTCTCGGCCGCGAACAGTAGGGTTTTTCACCTGATCTACCGGGGTATGGAACCCACCGAAGCAGAGAACCTGGAACGAGCCCACGCTCTTATGGCACTGTTGGGGTCTGCGCCCTCAACTACTGTAGGTTTGGCGCAAGAAACACTGACACCTCTGGTAGCTTTGCTGAGCGGTGAACAGGCAGCCCAGCTGGTGGAGGCATCACAACCGGTGCTGTTCCGGACTGAGAAGAAAGTACTTCGCGCCCACCTGAAGCTGTTGAAGCTACTGGTCAAACACCATCCCGAACTGGCCGGGAAGGTGAGTTTAACAGTCAGTGAGGCGGCCGAAACCATGCCTGTCGATGTGCAGGATACCGCCCGCAAACTTATACTCGCGCACCATAGAAACAATAGTGAGGAGGTGAAGCACAAGCCGGGTCGAAGCATTAGTATTCCAGACATTACCCCACACGATGGTGAACCAAGCGAATACTTTGCCACTTACAAACCCCTCACAAGCGATACGGAATTCTTGGAAATCCTTATTGAGCATCTGGAAGGCAACACAGACGGGTTTGACTACCCGCCTCTGCTGTCGTACCTGCAGAAGAACCACACCATTGCGCTGGATAAGGCACAACGGCAGTACGTATACACCAAATACAAGACCCTCCTTGATGACTCTGCACTCCGGTGCCTAACATATCTTGTTCTCAAGCCGTATCAGCAGGAAGACGGTTTAGACCTGCAGCACACGTACTTTCGGGGATACTACACATCTTCCTTTTACCAGAGGACTTTAACGGGGGAACTTGTCCGAACAGTTCGCACGGCACATAATTACCGTGGGCCGAAGGCTCTCCTTGCAGAGCAAATCGCCAGCCTAGACCCCGATGAAGAAAACCGCACACCATTGGTTGTGGTTCCTCTTCCCACTCAGAAGGACGTATCGTGGGTGCGATCCGAACAGAGGGTCTGCTGGGAGGAAAAAGACGCAACTCCTAAAACCCCCGAAACTCCGTTCGAGCAGGCGGCGCTTAACACCCACGGAACCGTCGAAGAGTATCTGGAACGCAGCGGAGACGGGGAATCCTGGAACATCTGGAATGACGAGGTGGTGCGGTGGTACGCGTGGCTGACCCAGAACAACCCGGATGTGCTGGCGGTACAGTTTCTCCCGCTTGCCTTCGGCGCCGTCTATCAGTCACAGCAGATAGGGCTGCCGAGTCTGCTGCAGGCACTGGGGCATTCCCACCGAGTACTAAGGGCACCCTCGTACACGGTGATCGGGCAGGCTATGGGGGCTCAGCGTCGCGAGTACCGCACTATTGCTGCCGAAGCCATAGCGCTTCTAGCCGAACGGGGCATGCTGGATACTGCCGCGTTCTCAGCAGAACTGTCGTGGCTTCTTACGCAGAAGCACCTGATGACGAATCGTGCAGTTGAAACGCTCACAGATGCGGCATCCATTAGCCCATTAACGGGGTGGCGCATCCTTCAAATCCTTGCGGAGATACTGCCTGTGGCAGGTGAGGTTAATCGCGGCGGCTCCCTCGTGCAGCTAGCGGGTCAGCTAGCGGAGGAATACGGTGTGACCATTGAGATACCCGAGGTACTGCGGCCCACAATGAAAGGCTCGACCGTGCTGGCGAAAAGTCTGCGTGTGCTTGATACATTGCAGCCGCATCCAACGGAGCTTGCGGAGCAGGCCCGAAACCAAGCGCGAGAGATTGTGACGAAGAACGGTGCGGGGCACGCCGAAAAACTTTAGACTGGGAAGAAAACCAGTAATCTATATCACCGATAGGAGTTTTAATGACCACACAGCATCACACACAACCAGCTTTACCGGCACAGCCAACCTTACAGGAGCGTCGTGCCCACCTTCGGGAACTCATGAAACGTGACGACGCCACCGTTGCGGAGTATCACACGGCGATTAGCGGGGCAACAGAGGAAGAACGCGCATCGTTGGCCAGGACGTTATCGCCCACGAAACTTGCGAAAGCCCGAGGGGAGAAAGCAGCTTTGGCCGCATATGCAGTAGGAGCTTTAACCTCGTCGGTTCCGCGTGCGGTGAGGCTTATAAGTGAACTTTTTTATCCTCTTCGAGATGAGAATTTTAATATTATTCCTGAGCCGCCTATGCCTGCTACTGAGCAGCTCTGGGATTTCTTCACTCAAGGGGCGATAGAACGATCCGATGAGTGGGTCCTGCACTTTGTTGAAGAATGTTCAGATGATTGGTACATAGATTCCTGGACACCCCTCAATAAACTTATGCGCGAACATTCGCTGACGAGCTTATCACCAGGGTATCTTTGCATGATGATGAATGACGTCCCACATGTGAGGGAAAAGTCTGCCAGACAGTATCGGAATATAGAACAGTTCTTCCGCAACGATCCTGTGCTGCTGGAACGAGAGTTTTGGGATGCTTTCACAGTTGAAAGGGTACTAGCACAGTCTAAGTGGGATCCCGCCTTACAGCCTGAATATCGAAGCCCATCATTTTCGGCCCTCGCTCAGGTGATGTGCGAAACTTTTCCGGAGATTCGCCCCAGGTTCCTGGATGAAACGCTCAAAGGTCTTCTGCGCGACTACTCAGCCCACCACGTGCGGCATTTCTATAGGGCCCATGCTGCTCTGCAGCCAACGCCTCAAGAAATTACGGAGCGTTTTGCGCTCTACCTTTCGGTGCTGGGAACGGCGTATAGCCCTGCTATCGCCATGGCGCAAGATCTGCTGGAGCAGGCAGTCTACGAGCTTTCCGACGCACAAGCACGTGAGCTTATTGAAGTTTCGGCAACAGTACTGACGCGCACCGAAAAGAAAGTTTTGCGCGCCCAGATACGGCTTCTTTCTTCACTGCTTGAAGTCCACCCCGAATGTACTGAACAAGTAAGCCAGACAGTACAGGGTGCCTTCAAGTCTATGCCCCTGGATCTTCAAGACGAGGCTCAGAAGCTCATCAATGATCCGGTTCGAGAAACACCCACGCGCCAGGACGCAGCGGGGAGCATCACGGTACCGGATATCACCCCGAAGGATTGTGAACCGCAGGGGTGTTTGGCGCCTCGACCGCCTATCGCCACGGATCGGGAACTCATGGAATGCCTGGCAACAACCTTCCAAGGAGGCGATGGCACCGATATTCCGCGTATCCTGGAGTACTTGGAACATGCCGAGAGTCTGGAAATAAACGATGCAGAGCGGCAGCTTCTTGAAGAGACCCGTGACCTTCTCGTAGAAAAATCGTTCGGTATTTATACCCTCTCCAGTCCCAATATCCCGTACCTTGCCATTGCGGCACTCATCAAAAGCGGGCAGATACAACACGCTGATATTGCTAAGATACCGACCATCCCCACCTGGTATACAGAACGTCTCTACCTCAGTGATGAGCACGGAGACCCGGTGACAGTAGATGAACAGGCGCTTAAGGAATATCGGTATCATCCTATTAACATAAAAGCTACTGGGACAGAAATTCGTCTCAATGAGCGCGGGCCCCACACGCTACTGATGGAACAGTTGTTCGCCCTGATTTTTGCGGGTCAAGACGCAGAAACCAGCGTAGTGGCTGCGCCTTTTGCGCTCCAGCGAGTAGCCCTTGAACGTACTACGGGTACAGTCCTCACCCAGTATTGGGAATCGCTATATATTGCTTGGAGGTACAGCTTCCCTTTGCAATTCCCACTGTGGGTTGGAACAGATACACCCGATGCTGCCGCACTCTCCGTTAAAGCTGCCGCGTTTAACACCAACAGCACGCAAATCGAGTATGTGCACCGTATGCTGGAATCAAAATACTATCCTTCGTACCGCACGGTCATGGGGTGGTACGGCTGGCTCATGCAGAATAACCCAGATATTTTTAACGCACAGACCATGCCTATTCTTGTGGCAGCTATCCATGCCCATAATGCTTATGGTGCCGATGTCATCATGCGGATCCTAGGTGATACGCACCGAGTACTGGGGGCCGCCTCCTATAGCGCACTCGGGCTTGGTGCTAGCGCTAAAACTACCGAGGTGCGCGCCAATGCTGCGGAGGCGCTCGCCTCCCTGGTGGATCGGGGCATGTTCGATACTACTTTATTCGCCAAAGAACTGTGTTGGCTGTTGGGCCAGCACCACGTGAAGGCTCAACGAATTGAGCAAACATTTAGGGATGCTGCGTCGATTAGCCCCTTGGTGGGCTGGCGGATTATGCAGGTATTAGAGGGCATACTGCCTGTCGTGGGCGAGGTATATCGTGGTGGCGCGCTGGTGCAGCTCTTGGTGCAGCTGGCGGGGGAGTACGGTGTGAGTATTGAGGTTCCCGAGGCGCTGCGATCCAAAATGAGGGGGCAGACTGTGCTGGCGAAAAGTCTGCGGGCGCTTGAAAAGCTGCAGCCTCATCCGACCGAGCTTGCGGAGCAGGCCCGAGACCAAGCCCAAGAACTGCTGGACCAACACCGCTGCGCACAACCCTAAACGCAGAAACTGAGAGCCCGTTATGACACCAAAAATACCGCAACCTAGTCTTACGGAACGTCGCGCCCGCCTGCGGGAGTTGCTGAAACGTGACGATGCCACCTTCTGGCAATACCATGAAGTTCTCACCGGTGCCACCGAGGATGAGCGCAAGAGCCTTGCACGCACACTTTCCATTAAAAAGCTCATAGACCGCTACAGCCGTGAAGGAACGACCGAGCAGCGGCTTGTGTGCGTCTACACGGCGGCCGCACTGGGTGGAACCTTCAAACATGTGGGTGTTGAGCTCTTAAACCTCATCGGCCGGGGATTACCCGGTGAGGCGAACTGGAAGTTTTCAACCGCTGAATCGGAACAATACCTTAGCCAACGCACAGAAGCCATGATGCTTGGACTCAGCGAACGTGATAACACCTGGATAACCGGGTTCGTTAACGAGCGTGGCTATGGCAGGTTTGGTTACGACTTGCCCACGCTCTGGGTGCAGATACATCAGCTTCTTCACGAACGCGGACTCACCAATACCACACGCTCCTACCTCTGGGGGTTCGTGACGGCCGTTCCTGACATGTACATTGGCTCATCCGAGAACCGGGAAGAGGTTATCTCTTTCTTCAAGAACAACCCTCAGACGCTAGAACACGAAATGTGGGCGTGTTTCACAGATGAAGGGCTTCTGCGGAAAGACTGGTCAGGGCGTGAAAACGCGGACACGCTCGCTCTCTTCCACACGCTGCAGGAGAATTTTGACGGATTCCGTGACCGCCTGCTTACTGAATGTCTGAAGGCGATGCTCCGCGACTTTTCCGCTAAGAACACCAGTATCTTCCACCATATCTATCGGGGGATGAACCCCACCCCAGACGAGAACCTTGATAACACCAATCTGCTCACCTCAGTGCTCACCACCGTTCCCTCAACCTCCGTGGGATTGGCTCAAGAAATGCTGATGTCATGCGTCGACAAGCTGACCGAACCCCAGATTCATGACTTACTTAATGCCTCTCACACCGTGTTGCTTCGCACCGAGAAGAAAATACTCCGGGCGCAAATCGCACTCCTTAGCGCTATTGCTAAAACGCACCCAGAGCATACTCAACATATGAGCGGTTTGATGAGGGAAACCGCAGAATCTCTCCCGCCTGATCTGCAGCCCGCTGCGCAAACACTCCTGTCTCCTGCTGAAGCCGCGACGGATAAAACTAGCGCACCGTCTCACTCAGAGCAAATAATGGGCGGTGTCATGATTCCTGAGACCCGTCCGCAGCTTCTAGAGCAGCACGTTTCAACCCCACAGGTGCATATTTATACGAGTGATGCTGAGTTTATGGATGATCTTATTCCCTGTCTCCAAGGCACGGGTGACGGTTCGCAGCTCCCGCGGCTCATTGATTATTTAGCGCATAATCCTCGCATTACTCTTGATGCGGCCCAGCAGGACTTTCTGGCCGAACGATGCGTGAATTCCGGTATTCGCTCGGGTACTCATGCGTTAGGCAACTATCTGATGTACCGGGTGATTGCCCCGCACCGAAAACTTTTTAAAAAACTGCCGCAAGGTTTTACCGGGTACCGGCATGAATTCCATACCGACCCCCAGACTGGCGAAACCATCCAGCCCTACCAGGTTGAAAACACTGGATCTCTGGGGCGTCAAAAACCCCGTATAGAGAAAACGACCACAAATTATCGTGGACCGGCGGGGCTCTGCCAAGAGCAGATTGACTGTTTAGAACATCCAGAAAACCTTGTATTTGTGCCTATACCTCACGCAGAAGAGAGCACCTGGACACGCCGCGTTGAGCCTCTCACTTACCGCCCGCGGCCTCACAATATGTATGACCAAGCCTACGCGGAAGCCCCCAATGACAGCCTAATGATGTGGCTTATTGAAGATCACGAACTGCCAACCGCACAGATGCCTTTCGCGCAGGCGGCTCTGAACACGGCAGGTATTCCCGAAGAGTTTATGCACCGTGCTGTTCAGGCAATCGACGATTTTCACCGTACCCTCATGCAATGGTATGCGTGGCTTCTGCAGAATAACCCCAATACATTGGCGGCGCAGAGCATGCCGTTCGTCACTACAGCGGGGTTCCAGAAACACATCAAGGGGCTTGACGCCCTACTGGATACCATCACCCACACACATCAGGTTCTGCAAGACCCCGCCTATTCCGTGTTGGGCTGGTTAACTGGTGCAGCAGCAGCTGAGCACAGGGCTCTCACCGCCGAATCTATTGCCGCTCTTGCGGGTCGCGGAATGCTTGACACTTCTTTACTTGCGAATGAACTGGCCTACCTGCTCCGAGGGGGATGGGTTAAACCGGCCCGGGCAGCCAGCTGTTTACAGGACGCTGCATCCATTAGCCCGTTGGCAGGGTGGCGTATTGTGCAGGTGCTAGAGAACATGTTGCCAGCTATAAGCGATATTAATCGTGGTGGTTCCTTCGTGCAGCTCTTGGTGCAATTAGCGGGGGAGTATGGCGTGAGCGTCGAGATTCCTGAGGCGCTGCAGCCGAAGATGAAAGGATCGACCGTGCTTGCGAAGAATCTGCGTGCGCTCGAAGGATTGCGACCGCATCCGACCGAGCTTGCGGAAAAGGCGCGGCAGCACGCTCAGAATCTTCTAGATAAGCGTCTAGGCAGGGATATTACCGTGAAAAAGGAGGAGAGGAATGCAAACTAACCCCGTTATGACGCTTAATAAGCGGCGAGAAGCACTTAAAAAGCTGGCTAAAAATCCGGAAGCACCTCTCAAAGAATTTCACGCTCTTTTAGAGGACGCTACAGAGGATGAACGTGCCGTGCTGGCTAAAAATCTGCCTCCAGCCAAGGTTTTAGGGCGGGGGAACCGGGCTGTTTTGAGTCCTGTAGGCGGCTATCTTTTAGCAGCTTTGGGGACAAACCCTCGCAGGACACATAAGCGTTTCGTGGATTTATATACAGACAGTTCATGGGCGGCGCGCCGAAGCGACACTGACTCTTTCAATAACCCTCATGACGCTATCATGCGCGGTTTATACCTGGGGCTCTCCGGACGCAGCGATACGTGGATTCTGGATTATATAGCGGCAACCCCCGCTATGGAGGATAACGACGCCTACGGAATATGGCGCATACTACACACGCTCGTACGGGAACGGGACCTCCACTGTGAAACCCCTTCTTATCTTTGGAGGGCCTTACGTACCATATTCCCAGAAGAAAACAGGGCTGAAGGGCACCCGGAGATACCTGCCACCTACCAAGAGGCACTTGAGCATATCCGCCAGGATCCTCTCCTGATTGAACGGGAACTGTGGACCTGCTTTCGCGTCGGAACAGCACTAGGTGCGGCAGCAGATTTCAAGTTTTTAGATTATCTAGATTGTCACCTTGACGGGTTTCGCGGCCGTTTTCTCACCGAATGTTTGCGCTCAATGCTCAGAGATTTTACGCCCAGGAAAACACGGGTCTTCCATGTGCTTTACCGCGGCATGAAACCAACTACCGCGGAGAACCTGGCATGCATTCCGCTACTGACCGCTATTTTACAGACGCAGCTATCCACGTCGGTAGGCCTAGCACAAGAGATGCTTACCCCCATTGTGGAGCAACTTTCTAAGGAACAGCTCGATGCCCTGTTAGACGCATCAGCAGCAGTACTCCTCCGTACTGAGAAGAAGCTGGTGAAGGCCCAGCTAAACATCCTACAACAGCTGATTAAACATCACCCTGAATACACGCACCGGGTGCACAGCATGATTGCTGGGGTCGAGCGAACTCTACCCTTGGAACTTCAAGAGCTGGCGCAAAACGTAGGATCTAAAGATAGTACGAAGCCTACCCGACGTGGTGTAAAGAAAATACTGGAGCCCCAGGAAGTACAGTCGGTAGAAGCACTACAGGCGCAGGAACCTATTCTGATACCAGATGTCAACCCACGCCCACGGGCTCCGGGGGAACTCTTCATGGCGGATGCCCCTATTTCCAGCGACACGGAACTTTTTGATGCGCTGGTTGCCATGGTGACTGGTACAGCCCCCGAGACGGAACTGGTGCGTGCTCTCGCATATCTTAAACGGACAGAAAGTATCCGCTTTAACGAGGCACAGATAAAATACCTTGAGTCCGTCAACCTGAATTGGGGACGGCATATCCACGAGTTTGAGACCGCAGGAGAGGATATAGCTTTTCTGATCCTAGCGATATACATACGATGTGCAGGTACGCAGCCAATAGAATTGCCGCCAATTACGATGGGTTACCGCGACTTTCTGTGGCTCGATAGGAACGGCCAGCCTATTATCACAAACAGTATGGAGTACCGCCCCTTAGGGGCGAAAACCAAGCAGGATCTTGTGGTCAACACTCGCGGGTTGACGGGCCTTTTACAAGAGCAATTTCTCTCACTGATTCCCTCCAGCGGATATGCTGAAAAAATTTATACAGAACCTTTTGAAACACGAAATCATGCCATGCGACGCACCACATGGTCGACGGGATTAACACAGTACGCAAAACAAAGAATTATCAACAGCGATAGCGAGATACCCTATAACAGGAAACTCCTTCTGTGGGAAGACCCAAACGATACTTCTGCCCCCAGTGACCTAGGCTTTGAAGATGCCGCTTTTAATACTGGCGGTGTGCGAGAAGATTACGGTCACCGCATCCATACGTCAAAACGTTATACCTATACCTCGCAGAAATACGCTGTCGGTTGGTATGCCTGGCTCATGCAGAATAATCTGGATTATGCGGCAGCGCAGATGATGCCTGCCCTGGTGACAGCCCTCTACACGCGCACCGTTTTCGGGTTGAATGCGCTCCTCTATGCTCTTGGCAGTACCCCGTGCCCTTTGGGTGCGCCTTCGTATAGCGCCTTGGGAATTGCGGCATCTGCGCTGGCACAAGACACCCGGGTTTTAACAGCTGAGTCTCTCGCCCACCTGGCAGAGCGCGGAATGCTAGAGCCTAAACAACTTGCCGAGGAAGTAACGTGGCTTCTGCTACACCAGGATGTTCTGACTAACCGTGTGCTTGGGACCTTTCAAGACGCTGCCTCCGTTAGCCCGTTGGCGGGGTGGCGTATTGTGCAGGTGCTCGAGAACATGTTGCCAGCTGTAAGCGATATTAATCGTGGTGGTTCCTTCGTGCAGCTCTTGGTGCAATTAGCGGGGGAGTACGGGGTGAGTATCAAGATTCCTGAGGTTTTGCAGCCGAAGATGAAAGGCTCAACCGTGCTGGTGAAGAATTTGCGGGCGCTCGAAAAGTTAGAACCGCATCCGACGGAGCTTGCAGAAAAGGCGCGGCAGCACGCTATGGAGCTACTATAAGTACACCCAACTTTTTTTGGACAGCAATCATTAAAAAGGAATAGCCACCTATGACAGCCGCCGCTTCCACACTTGCGCAACGCCGCGCCACCCTCAAAAAGCTCATGGCAGACCCCGAGGCCACTTTCGACCAGTACCGGGGGATTATTAACGGGGCCACCGAGAAAGAACGGGCATCCCTGGCACGAACCCTGAACGCTGAAAAAGCCGCCGCATCAGATCTTCCAAAGAGCATAAAAGCCTACCTGGCGGCCGCTCTCACCGCAAAACCAGCACGTGCCGCACAACAACTGCATCAACTTACACACCTCACCGAGGCGGGACGCACCGATCAGCGGCGTGAAATACGTGACCACTTCATGTGGGGAACTGAAGAAAGAAGAGACGACTGGGTACTCGAATTTGCTGATCAATATGCATCTACCGGGGCGTCACTCCACGGGCAGTGGGAACTTAGCAACACAATCCTAAGAAACCGCGGCCTCAGCTGCTCCACTCCGCAGTACCTGGCAATGTTCCTCGCTAATATCCCACCGGTATATGACGACTCACCTAAGAACCACGCTGAAACCACCCAATTTTTCCGTACCAACCCACACTGCCTTGAACAGCAGTTCTGGGACGTTTTCACCGTCGAAGGGGCCCTGAGACAGCACCCATCCACATGGGCGCCCCGCACCCGCCGCGGTGAGCCTTCCTTCGGTGCCCTCACCCGTCTGCTAAGCGAAGAATTCGAGGGTGCTCGCCCCCGGTGCCTTACCGAAACCCTCCAGGCTCTACTGCGAGACTTCGGCCCCGCCGACTCACGGTATTTTTATACAGCACACGAGGGGCTAACCCCCACAGACACCGAAATTATAGAACGACTACCCCTGTACACCGCCGTGCTTGCCAGCCCATACTCACCCGCAGTTGGGATGGCACAAACTATGCTGCGGCAGGTAGTGACAGCTCTCACCAGCGAGCAAGCAACCCAACTGGTGGATGCTTCTTCACCGGTACTTTTCCGTACCGAGAAAAAAGTGCTCCGCGCCCACCTGAGACTACTAGCTCAGACCCTCACAACACACCCCGAACTTGCGGAACGGGTAAGCCAAAAAGTGGCCGAGGCGGTACAGAACATGCCCGCAGACATTCAGGCGCAGGCACAGCAGCTAGTAGTCCCTCCCAGTCCACGCATGGTTCCACCGGCAGAACCCGCCGAACCGGCCCAGCTTGTGCGCATCCCCACCATAGTGCCGCAAAACTGCGCACCACAAGGGAACCTCACGCCCGGCCCCGTGCGCGATGACGAAGACTTCGCGCAACGACTCATCCCTCTACTGGGCGGTGAAGGCCACGGCGCCAACATACCGCCCCTGCTGGAATACCTGGGCAAACACCCGCGAGTGCAGCTGAACGAAACACACCTGAAAACAGTGCGGGAACACAACTCCCAGTGGTTCACACCTCCCTGGGTGCAAAACATCTACCTCACCCACCTGATTCTGCGCGCCCACGACTCAGAAAGCTTCTCCAAACGCTTTGACGGGTACGTGAACTATTTGTGTCATGACCCCGAAACGGGGCGGCCCATGCTTCCCCACCGCGACTACGCGCCCTCCTGGGCAGAAACCTACGAACTGTACTGGGAGCTTACCCGCCACGACGAGCACCACGACAACTGCGGCGGCACCGCCACCCTCATAAACTACCGTGGCCCCGCCGCGCTTTTCCAAGAACAGCTTAACCGTGTGGGCGAACCCCACGAAACGCACTGGGCGCCCCTAGCAACCGAACCAATACCCGCTAAAACCTTCGACTGGTACCGGCACGTGGAAGCCCTTGAGGCACGCGCTCGCCCCAGTAACGAATCAGGGATCTATAAACATGCACCGCATGACTCGCTCATGATGTGGCTTGCCGCCGGGCAAGAGCTCAACCCGGAGGGAGAGACATTCGAGAACGCCGCAGTAAACGTTATGGGCCTGCTGGAAGAATTCACGCACCGCACCAACGACGCGGAAAACTACCCATTTACCGGTGCAATAATGCAGTGGTATGCATGGTTAATGCAGCACAACCCGGATGTTCTGGCAGCCCAAGCGATGCCGCTGGCGCTGGCCGCATCCTACCAGAAAACCGTGTATGGGCTACCGGAAACACTCACATCTTTAGCGGATACACACCGGGTACTGGGAGCCCCATCCTACTCGGTACTGGGGTGGGCGCTCGGGGCGAAAAACAATGAATACCGCGTGCAGGCAGCCGAAACCGTCGCCCAGCTTGCCGAGTGCGGCATGCTGGACACCCAACTTCTAGGTGAGGAACTGGCATACCTCCTCAAAAACCAGTGGGTGGCAACAAACCGTGTGGTGCAGGCGTTGAAAGATACCGCCTCCATTAGCCCGCTGGCGGGGTGGCGTACCCTGCAGGTGCTTGAAGAGATCCTGCCAGCCACCCAACAGATACCCCGAGGCGGTGCACTCGTGCAGCTACTGGCGGAGCTGGCGGGGGAGTACGGGGTAAGCGTCGCGCTGCCTGAAAGTTTACGGCCAGCGCTGAAAGGTACAACCCTGCTGGCGAAAAACCTGCGGGCGCTTAGCGCACTTAATACACACCCCAGCGGGCTCGCTGAGCAGGCTAACCAGCAGGCGCTCGCCCTTATGACCAAAGGCGGAGCATAAAACAGCAGCCGCGCCCTACACTAGTACTACTGCCATCGGCGGCTGCCGTCGAGGTGCCGCCGCCTCACCGATGAAAGAACCCCATGCAAGATTCGCAACAGAATACGTTCACCTCCGCTCAGTGCCTCACCCAGCTGGCGGTGCTGATGGACTGTGCCGCCCCTCTGGAGGAGCTGCAGAAGACCGTGGTCGGGGCTGATGAAGAAGAACGGGCCGTATTGGCGAAAGTTCTGGAACGCACTGAACTTCTGGATACCCAAGGCGCGCCCCGGCCCGGTGCGTTCTATATCTTGGGCGCGCTGGGTACTGCGGAGCAGGCCGCTTATATACTGCGCTGCACACTGTGGCATCTTGAGCATGAAAAGTTCTCAACAGCCCTTAGCTCCTTCACCGCCGGGGCACGGGAACGCCCCGATGAGTGGATGCTGGGGTTTAGCAGTAATCCGCTGACTATAAACTATTGGGACGCCATACGCCCTATCTTGCGGGAGCGTGGGCTCAAAAATACTTCCGTCTCTGCCCTGCTGGGTTTCCGAGAATCCATCCCTGTAGTCACTGGCGAATCCTCGCGGGGGCAGAAAGATGTTTTAGAGTTTTTCGCCCGGAACCCTGAGCTGCTGGAGCATGATTTCTGGGAGCTTTTCTGGGTGGACGGGCTGCTCTATGAGACATACGGGCAGGGCCGAGGCGACACTGTGGCCCTGGTACGCCTGCTGACGAGCCACTATGCGGGGTTCCGTGACCGTGTTCTTGACGAGTGTCTGGCCGCTATGCGCCGTGATTTTCGCGAAACCCGTATTTTTTGGGTGCTCTACCGTGGGCTGGAGCCCACCGCTGCCGAGAACCTGCGGCGCCTGCCGCAGTTATTGGCCGTATTGGAGGCACCGCAGGCGGTTCTTATCAGTTTTGCTTTGGATACGTTGGCGGGAACAGTGCCAGCAATGAATACCGAGCAAGCCGCCTCATTGGTGGGTGCGTCCCATGCGGTGCTGTACCGTACCGAGAAGAAGGTGCTGCGCGCCCAATTGCGTGTTTTGCGGGAAGTTGTAAAAACACACCCGGAATTTACGCAACAGGTGAGTGGGATAATGGCCGAGGCCGTGGAGGCCCTGCCCCTGGATCTGCAGGATACGGCGCGTAAACTTATGACCTCCGATGATACGGTGCCCCCTGAACCCACTGGCCGTACCGTGAGTATCCCAGATATTATTCCGCAGGATCGTGCCCCCGGTGAAAACCTCACACCACTGCCCCCAATAGACGATGAGGCTGAGTTTCTAGATGTTCTCTTCGGCCAGCTGGAGGGGGAAGAACACGGCAAGAACCTGCAGCGGCTGCTCGTTTACCTCCATGAGCACCCGCGTGTTGAGCTGGATACGGCAACCCGTAAACGTATCCACACGCACAACAGGGCACGGACCCCTGATGCCCCTTCGGCCCAGGCGCTGTATCTGAGTTACCTGGTTCTGAAGCATCACCTCAACCAAAACGTGCTGCAGCCCGGCACCTTCCCCGGCTATCGGGAGAATACTTATGCAAGTCCCTACGGGGTACTCCACCGGCAGTTGGTAGCCCTTGACACCGGCGCTGAGGCGCCTCTGCCGCCGGTTCCGCTTCCCGCCGTTGAACGCATCTGGGAGAGGAACGTGGGTAAAAGCTACGGAACACCGCAAGGCTGGTATGAGCTTTGCTATGAGGGCCTCGGCAGAGAGTTCATTACCTGGAACGCGGTTGGAGAAACCGAAGAAGACGCTGATTTGCCGCTTGAGCAGGCGGCTCTTCTGACACCCGCTAATATGCGTCTTGCGGTTTCGGACCGTGCCCAGGATGCGTTGAGTAATCCGCAGCACCGTGCGGTAGTGCAATGGTACGCGTGGCTTATGCAGAATAACCCCGATATTTTAGCGGCCCACTACATGCCTTTAGCTATTGCCGCCTCACTGTATAAGAAGTCGTATGGGTTAGATACTGTGCTCGGTGCCCTTGCAGAAAGCTGGCGGGTGCTGACAGGACCCGCCCACTCGCTGCTGGCCATTGCCTGTAATGCGGCCGGTCCCGATAACCGTGCGGCAGCAGCCGAGACCCTAGCGTGCCTTGCCGACCGGGGAATGCTGGATACTGATGCGTACGCAGCCGAGCTGCGCAGGTTACTGGAACGGAACAACCTCAAAGCGCCTCGCATAGCTCAAACCTTGGCAGATGCTGCCTCCATTAGCCCGCTGGCGGGGTGGCGTACCCTGCAGGTACTCGTAGAGGTTCTGCCGGTGGTAGGAAGCGTGAACCGCGGTGGTGTGCTCGTGCAGCTATTGGTGCAGCTAGCCAAAGAATACGGGGTGAGCGTTACTATTCCGGATGAGCTGCTTCCAAAGATGAAAGGCTCAACGGTGCTGGCGAAAAACCTGCGAGTGTTGCATAAACTTACCGAGCACCCGAGTGATTTAGCAGCCCAAGCCGCCGAACAGGCCCAACAAGTAGCGGCCGGTAACGCCTGCTAATACCTAGGAGGCATAGCAGAATGCCGTTATCAGCCTGTACAGCACGAACACCCCGCCATATATGAGAAAGAAATACTATGACCGCCTCAGAACATAAGACTCTCACACTCACCGAGCGCCGCACCCGCCTGAAGCAGCTGATCGCTGAGCACAAGCCGGTTGATGAATACCAGAAAGTGCTTTCTGGGGCTACCGAGGAGGAACGCGCCTCACTAGTGCGTACCCTCTCGCCCACTAAACTGAAAGAACCCAAAAACCGGTTTACCCCGTTGGGGACGTATGCGGTTACTGCTCTCACTAAAAAACCTGCCCGAGCCGCGCAGCTTATTCTGCAACTGTGCTGGGATAACTATAAACATCGGGACGCCATCGCCCGGTACGCGGCCGCAGGCGCCTCCGAACGCCCTAACGACTGGGTGCTGGAATACGTGGCGGAAACCTGTTTCATGGATGAACTATGGCCTCTCAGTCAGACATTACTGCGGGAACGCGGGCTCATTTGTGAAGACGAAGAGTACCTGAAAGGATTCCAGGCCCGTATTCCCGCGGTGAACACTGCCTCGACCCACAACCACCAGGAAGCCCTGGAATTTTTTGCAGAAGATCCTGCCCGCTTTGAGGAGTTCTGGGCACTTTTCCGGGTGGAGGGCGCCATGCTGGAGGAATACACCTACGGATTTTTCCACCCCAACGGCAGCATGCTAGCCCTCGCTAACCTGCTGAGCGACAACTACAGTGGGTTCCGTGACCGGGTTCTCACCGAATGTCTGCAGGCGATGCTCCGTGATTTCTCCCCAGCTAACACGCGGATATTCCACGCGCTTTACCGCGGGATGCACCCCACCGAAGCTGAGAACCTCAGCCGCTTCGGTACCCTTGTGTCCGTACTGGGCGCGTCTCCCTCAACCTCCGTGGGCCTAGCCCAAGACATGCTCACCCCACTTATCCCGCAGCTGGACCAGGAGCAGGCGGCGGAGCTCATGGACGCCTCTGCCACTGTGCTTTTACGCACCGAGAAGAAGGTGCTGCGTGCCCAACTGCGGTTACTGACGAAACTGGTGAAAACCCACCCCGAATGTGCAGCCCAAGTCAGCACCCTCGTGGCGGAGGCTGCCAACACCCTGCCGTTAGACGTGCAAAGTACCGCCCGTAAACTCATGAATGATGGGCCTGTCACTGCACCGAACACCCCCGACGCTGAGGGCGAGACGGGAAGCATTATTATTCCCGAGGCGGCCCCGCGTGACCGTGAACCAGGGCGGGAGGCGGAACCGCTTACCCCTATCGCGGATGACGCTGAATGCGTAGAGGTTCTTCTCAAAGTTTTGGAGGAAGAGACGCAAGAGACACAGCTGCCGCGCCTGCTCGCCTATATGGTGCAGAGCCGGAAAGCCAACCGAAGCATTGAGATGGATAAGGCCACTCAAGAACGCATATATAGTCACAATAAGAATTTGCGTTACTGGGATGCGGTGAAGGACGAGCTGCGGGCCAGCCTCAGCTACCTGGCTCTCAAATCCTACCGATTAAAGCTCACCCACTGTGATTTTATGCAGAAGTATCGGGAAAACTATCTGTTCTCGCGCGCGAAGTCACGTGGGCCGCAGGTACTTTTGCAGGAGCAGTTCGCGTATGCCGATAAACCCTATAAAAAGGAACTGGAGCCTGTGGTCACAACCCCGCTTCCGGCCGCGCAGTGCGTGTGGGAACGCGTTGCGGTGGACTGGTCAAAGCGGCGGAACGTGTATGTTGCGGGCAGGCTCGTAGAGGGCTTCCCCGGGTATGTTGGGTGGCGCAAACTGGGTGTTACCCGGCAGCCAAAAGACGCCTCGTTTGCTGAGGCAGCGCTCACGGCTGTTGTGATTTCTGCCGACTACAGCGAGAATATGGAGAAAGCTAGTACCTGCCGTTGGTACCGGCTGGTGGTGCAGTGGTGCGCATGGCTTCTATACAATAACCCGGATATTTTTGCGGCCCATATGATGCCTCTGATGACGGCTGCCTTATATGAGAAGAGAGTGTACGGGCTAGAAATTGTGCTCACCGCCCTTGCGCAGAGCTGGCGTTCTCTTGGCGCACCCGCATACTGTGCCCTGGGGTTCGCTACTGCCGCTAAAGACACCGGCTACCGCGCCCTCGCGGCGGAAACACTCGCCACTCTCGCAGACCGCAACATGTTTGATACCTACGCGTTTTCTGCTGAATTAATGCAGCTTTTAAAAGATAAATATGTGCCAGCAAACCGTGTTGTTGAGACTCTGCAGGATGCTGCTTCTATTAGCCCGTTGGCGGGGTGGCGTGTCTGTCAGGTTTTGCAGGGGCTGCTGCCGGTGGTGGGGGAGCTGAACCGGGGCGGTGCGCTCGTGCAGTTACTTGCTCAGTTGGCGGGGGAGTATGGTGTGAGTGTTGAGATTCCTGAGGTTTTGCGTCTGAAGATGAAGGGTTCGACTGTGTTGGCGAAGAATCTGCGGGCGTTGAGCGCGTTGGGGCCGTGTTCGACGGGGCTTGCCCGCCAAGCACTAGAACAGGCTAACAACACCAACCCTGCGTAACCGCAAGCGTCAGCACCGACACCATACCCCAGGAGATACCCTATGCCTCAATCGATCACGCTCGCTGAGCGCCGTGCCCGCCTCAAAACCATGCTTAAAAGCACCGGCCCCATTAATATGGAGGCCTACCAGGAGGCTATCCGCGGAGCCACCGAAGAGGAACGCACCTCGTTGGCACGCACCGTACAACCCGCAAAAATACTTGGAAGTGAACGGGAAGCAGCCCAAGCCCCCGAAACCCTTACCAGTTTAGGGTTCTACCTGCTGGGTGCTCTGACGAGCAGCCCCGCCACCGCGATCCGTACCTGGTGTACGGTGGGGTACATTTCGCGTACACGGTGCAGTGCCGATACTCACAGGGAACACCTGGGATGGTTTATAGCGGGCCTGACTGAGCGGAGCGACGAATGGGTTCTGCAGCTTGCCGCAGTGGAGCACGACCCGTGGACGGAAGCCCAAGACGTATGGGAACCGGTTCATACGGTGCTTCGGAACCGTCACCTCGTGAGTGAATCCCCAGCCTACCTGGAGCTTTTGACCCACATGATTCCGCCGATGCGCGCCAACGAGGAAGCATTCAAACGGTACAACCCCCACAAGCTAACAATTGAAGAGTTCTTCCGGTCAGACCCACTTCTGTTGGAGCACGACTTTTGGGCACTTTTTAGAGGTGAAGGGCTGCTGCGCGCCCGGCTGGGCCAACGTGATGCCGCAATAGCTTTCATGCGGTATATGTGTGAGCGTTTTGAGGGAGTGCGTGAGCGTGCGCTGGAGGAAACTCTGCGGGCGCTACTGCGTGATTTTTCGGCTGCGAACAGCGCTATTTTCGGTCACCTTCACCGTGCTCTGCAGCCAAGCAGAGAAGAAATTTTGGGACTTTTCCAGCTGTACGTATCGGTGCTGGGTGCGGCCCCCTCACCCAGCGTTTCACTGGCGCAAGACATGCTGAATACCGCAGTTGATGAGGCTTCCGGTGAGCAGGCGCTAGCTGTGGTAGATGCATCCGCAGCCGTGCTATTTCGCACCGAGAAGAAAGTGCTGCGCGCCCAGCTGCGGTTACTGACGAAACTGGTGAAGGCCCACCCTGAGTATGCTGCCCAAGTCAGCACCCTAGTGGCGGATGCCGTGGAGTCTATGCCGCTGGATGTGCAGCCGGGCGCCCGCAAACTTATCGCCCCCGCAACAGTATCTACAAGCACTGTCGAGGGGGCAGACAAAGGCATGACGGATGCGGGTAAAACCGCCGTGAGCATACATATTCCCGATATAGCACCACAGAAACAAGAACCCGCCGGGTTCTTCGCCCCGCGTGCGCCCATCACAGATGATCACGAGTTTCAGCGCCTATTCTATGACGGGTACGATGGTGCGGACATTCCCCGGATGCTCGCCTACCTCATGCAGCACCCGGTGGTCGAACTAGGCCCTGAAGCCCTCGCGCCGCATCAACTCATGCAGGGGTTTAACACCGGACCACGTGATGCCGACCCGGGCGCATACATGAGGTACCTCACCATGTGGCCTCACCTCAAAGATGCGGACAACTATAAGGCCCCAGTGCTTAAGTTTCAGAAGTACGACAAAACTAAACATCATCCTCTCTCATCTCGTCCAGCGGATGTACTGGTGCAGCAGTTCAAATGGGTGCACGCACACCAGACGGAGCAGCAGCCGGTTGTTGAAGGCTCTCAAGAGCTGTGGCCATACCGTACGGAGCTCATAGCGCTTATTACCGAGCCACTACCGGCTGAAAACTATGAATGGGCACGCAGCTGGGCGGTATTTCAGCATATATCAGCCTGGATCTGGTTGGACGCGAAGAAAGTCCCCGGCGGCCGCCTGCCGCAGTGGCGGCAAGTCTTCTACCCGCACGCGGCACCTGAAAAGTCCCCGTTTGCGTGGCGGGTGCTGAACGTGCACCGGGTGGCTGGCGAGTACCAGCGTCGCATAGAGGAAGCACAGTACGGTACCGGCATGGAACTGGTCGTTCAATGGTATGCGTGGCTAACCCAGAACACCCCGGATGTGCTGGCCGCCCAGTTCGCGCCCGCATGTTTCGCGGTGGTGTATGAGACGCAATCGGCAGGTGCCGAGGTGCAGGTGCTGCGGGCTCTTGCGGATACGCACAGTGTGCTGGGAGCCCCATCCTACTGTGCAATAGCGGCGTGTGCCAGCGCGCGACAGGAACAGGTTCGTGCCCATGCGGCCGAATGCATCGCTGCCCTAGCGGGGCGCGGCATGCTGGATCCTGATGCGTTCTCAGCGGAGCTTTCGTGGCTGCTGAGTCACCAATATGTGCAGGTGCAGAGGTTAGTGCGCACCCTTACCGATGCCGCTTCCATTAGCCCGTTGGCGGGGTGGCGTGTCTGTCAGGTGCTGCAGGGGCTGCTGCCGGTGGTGGGTGAGCTGAACCGGGGTGGTGCGCTCGTACAGCTACTCGCGCAGCTGGCCCAGCAGTACGGAGCGATCATTAATATCCCGGAGTGTTTGCAGCCAAAGATGAAAGGCTCCACTGTGCTGGCGAAGAATCTGCGGGCGTTGAGCGCGCTGAGTCCGCACCCGACGGAGCTTGCCCGCCAAGCACAAGAACAAACGCTCACAATACTAAAGACCAACCCGTCATAAGAACGCACGGAGAAACTATGCCCAGCAACAATATTCCGCCTTCTTTCGCTGAACGGCGCGCGCTCGTGAAAAAACTATTGGACAATAATGCACCCGTGGCAGAGTTCCGCCGCGCTTTAGCGGGGGCCAACGAAGAGGAACGCGCAGCCCTATACCGTGTTCTTTCGCCCACCCGGCTTATGGGCAAGGACTACACCTACCACCCTGTTGCGCTCTACGCTATTGGGGCGCTTACCGAAAAGCCCAGCCGCGCTGCCTCGCTGTTGCGGCAATTTAACCGGCATACCGGGTGGCAAGACAACATTGCGCAGCAGGCTGGGCGTTATTTTGAAATGGGGCTCAATGAGCGCCCTGATGCATGGGGGCTAGAATTTATTGACCAGTATGTGCATCTTGCACAAGGTAAAATATATTTCGAGATTGCGCACCGTTTTCTGCGTAGCCGCCAGCTGCGCTGCGTCAGCGTTGGGTACCTGTATGCGTATGAGAATTACGTTATACGGGATAACTCTGTATCATCCCGAGGATTTGCTCCGCTTCTTGACATATTTAATAATGATCCGCTGCTTTTAACACAGGAGTTTTGGGATCTTTTCAGCAACAGAGTGGGAGATGAATTTTATGTTGCCCCGGGGCGCCATCTAAAAACTATTGAGTTGCTGCTTTTTCTGCAGGAGCATTATGAGGGGTTCCGTCAGCGCGTGTTTGCAGAGTCTCTTAAAGGGCTGCTGGCCGCAGATACTAACCCCGATGCCACAACATACCGCTCCTTCTACTTGGGTATGCAGCCAAACGAGCAAGAAATCACAGGGCATGCCGCCGAACTTATCGCGCTGTTGTGCTCTCAACCATCAACCGTAGTGGGGCTTGCCCAAAAGCAGCTGCTACTTATACTGGGGGAGCTGACCGAGCACCAGGTGCATACACTGGTGGATGCCTCGCAGGCTGTTCTCATGCGTACCGAAAAGAAAATCCTGAAGAGCCAGCTGCGCATACTCGCTGAACTAGCGAAAGCCCGCCCGCACCTGTGCGAACAGATTACCCGCATCGTTGGGCAGGCAGCCAGTACCCTCCCTGTAGAGTTGAAGGACCAAGCCCGTCATATTACCGGGAAGCTCCTCAGCCATGCCGCGGATAACGCGGATACGGGTGCTTCCGCAGCTCAGCCCGGCAGTATTCCCGATGCGGTACCCCAGCACCGGGAACCAGATAATTTCTTTACCTCCCGGCCACCGATCGATAGCACTGCGCAGGCGCAAGAAATACTTTTCAAGCTCCTCAACAATACCGGTGACGGGGCTGATATTCCGCGGTTATTAGCCTATATTGCAGAGCACCGCAATATTGAATTAGATAAAGCGCAGCAGGAATATCTGAAAAAATATCTCGAAAATAGTGACGGAAATACCTACAATAATCTCGAATACCTTGTAGGAATAATTCTTAAATTATGTGCCGAAGAGGGGGATAATGTTGCCCCGCAAAAATTCCCGGGATACGAATACGACCGTCGTATCAGTAGTATGACTGGGGAATATTTAGAGGACGGACAATACTATTCCGACGAAGAATATTGGGATGCTGAATGTACGGTAGAGATAAGGAATAGCCGCGGCCCGGTTGCTCTGCTGAGCGAACAAATATCGCGCATACTCACCCTCGATACCTGCGGCAGCGGCATTGTGTGTGAACCGCTGCCAGCGGTACAACGCACATGGCGGCGTATTACCGTGCCTCGGGAACCACTCAACGCTGACTTTGAGCGGATCTACGGAAACTACTATGTTGCCTGGACCGTTCACGAAGAACAGTCTGTTACTGCTGAAACCCCGTTTGAGCAGGCCGCCCTGCTGGTTGATAGCGTCAGGGCGGAGTATGAGAGCCGGGACAGTGAGCAACGCGAGCTGCCAGCGATGCGTGCCGTCATCCAGTGGTACGCGTGGCTAACTCAGAACAACCCAGATATATTCGCAGCCCATATGATGCCCGCTGTTAAAGGAGCCAAATTTGCGAAAGTCATACACGGTATGGAGCCTGCACTTGAGGCCTTTGAACACGCCCACCGGGTGCTGGGCGAGCCTTCATACTCGTTCCTAGCCTACGCCGCCTCCGCGGCCGAGCGGCAGTACCGTTCCGCCACGGCGCAGGCGCTTGCGGCCCTCGTGGATCGCAATATGCTTGACACCGGCATGTTTGCCGCAGAGCTGGGGTGGATGCTGCAGGGGGAGTACGTGATAGTTGGGAGGGTTATCGAGACTCTGCAGGATGCTGCTTCTATTAGCCTGTTGGCGGGGTGGCGTGTCTGTCAGGTGCTGCAGGGGCTGCTGCCAGTAGTGGGGGAGATTACCCGGGGTGGCGCTCTCGTGCAGCTACTTGTAGAACTGGCGGGGGAGTATGGTGTGAGTGTTGAGATTCCTGAGGTTTTGCGTCTGAAGATGAAGGGTTCGACTGTGTTGGCGAAGAATCTGCGGGCGTTGAGTGCACTGAGTTCGCGCCCGACGGAGCTTGCCCATCAAGCACAAGAACAAGCACTAGCTATATCTGACGAAGAATAGCCACTGAAAATTGACAATACTGCATATTGCGCATATATTGGAACCTGAAAACCACAGAGTGGACGATTCGTCTTCATCAACAGTGGCTGCTATGACAGCACCGCTGTACGGGATGTAGCGGGTTCGAATCCCGCAGAAGGCTCAATCGCGGATCATGCATTCTCTTACTTTCTCTTGCCTGGTTACGCAATTTCAGAGAATGCGCTTACCGCGAGCACTTTATTGATGACGGGTGGATATAATCCACCCGTCATTTTGTACCCCAACCACACACCGTCGGCAGGATCTCGGCTGGCCTCTAACGGGAATTATTAGAAAAGAGAAAAACGTGGCAACGCCGCACCAAGTCATTCTCCGCCGCACCGGGGTCTATATCCTGCCCTGTGAACCCGCCAACCGCTGGATCATAGAAACACCCACCATCACTGAAGGGCTGCGCCACCGTGTGCGGAGAATTCTGGGTCCGCGCATTGAAGAACTGACGGAGCTCGGGGTGGCCATTGCCCAAGATTCCCGTGCCGTACTGGCCACCATGAGCTACACAGAATTTGATGAGTTCACCGCCGACTGGAAACACCTGCGCGGCGCCCGAGGAGGGCGGGCTTTCCGCCGAGACTTTGATATGCGCCAACCTCACCTCAGCGACAAGCAACGCTACACGGAACAGATTCTGCACTATATCACCCGTTCCATCGCCACAGGTGACTTGTTGGATGCATTCGCCCCGCGTGAGGACCGAGAGTTCTACGCCCCCATCTACGGGCATCTCAAGCACCCGCTACTTCCATACGACACTCAAGACCCCCGCCCCCGCACCACCTATAGACGCGGAGAACGCGACCAGAACCAGGTGATACTGCTGCGCGGGAACACGCCATGCGCAGCCTTAGCACAGGAACTTTTTACCGCTATCGCCGTGCAGAACCAGGTGTACAGTGAGACCGACCGCGCTGATCTGCTCACCCTCGCCGATTACCTGCGTGCGCACCATAAGCTGCCCGCACTAGAACACGCGAGTGCGTACCGCGAGAACCTGGCGTTTCTTACAGTGCACATTGATCGTTGTTATGTTCAGCAGATGAGAACCCTCAACGAGGTGCTGCGTCTAGCTGTTGCCTTCAGCGGGGCAAACGGGAACGACGCCGACCTCAGCCTGAGCACGCCCACCCGGCTACGCTTGCGCCGCAGCGAACGCACCCTCATTGCGCGCCTCATCAATAGACTGTGCGAACGTGACTATGTGGCTGCCCGCTACGACACCGCCAGCCGCTCCGAACAGTTCAAACGGCTGGCACGCACTATACACCCCGGTGACTACCCCTCACTTACGCATTTACAGCGGTGGGCCGATGACCTGTACCGGGGGCGGATGCAAAGCTTCGAATCGGAGGTGGACGCCGCCTACCGCAGCAAAAACGCGGAACAGGTGGTGCGTCTGCTGAGCAGCAGGCCCGGGGTCTTTGCCCGGCAGCTCAGCCGGGCATTCCGGGCGTTTCCGGATGAGGAACAGGTCATAGCGGACGGGTTCGCCCGTATAGCGCCCCGTGTTGCGCTGCCTGTGCTGGTGCAGCTGTACAACCTGTACACCAATCTGAGGCGGGGCAGCACACAGCACCGCCTGGTGATTGATAAGGCTGGTATGGGGACGGTAACCGACGCGAGCAGGTATACACGCACGCAGGTGCAGCTCGGGCTGCAGGCTATTGAAAATGGTTTCGCGTCACGCCTTGAAAACACTAAAATATACACCCCCGACGGTATGGATATTTATACCCCCACCGGGGTGGGGAAACTCATCATGCCGCTAGGGAACCGGAACAGCAGCCAGTCCCTTGACGGGTTGTGCCGGTTCAGCCGTGTTCCGCTTCATGAGGGGGCACACAAGATTATTAGGTTATTCGTATACTGGGATTCGCCAGCGGATATAGACCTCTCACTGATGCTGTACGACGCGAAAGGCGAGCCGCTTGGTGGCGTCTGGTACGGGGACCAGCAGGTGGACGACTACGCCTACCACAGTGGAGACGTCACCGATGGAACCGGCGGTGCCTGGGAGTTCATCGACCTTAATATTGCTGAAGCTCTCGCCCAGAAGGTACGCTACGCTATCCCCACCGTACACCTCTACGCCGGGTACGGAGGCACCCATGTACACGGGCCGCAAGAGTGTCCCTGCCAAAAACTATACCGGCAGGAGCGCACACTGGCGGATGTTAACGACCTATTCGTGGGGTTTACGATGGTGCCGCGAGCAGGAGCTGGCAAGGACGTGCACGAGGTCAGCCAGGTACGCACTAAATTTATGCTCACCAGTGCAGGCCGCGGGTCGCTGCCGCTTATCTTTGACCTGCGCGAACGCGCTGTAACCGTCACCGATGCAGGGCTGCGCGGCTACATTAATATTGTGGAGTCAGCCCGGACTGTGCAGGCGATGCTCGAAACTTTCAGGCACCACAGGCCCATGACCGTTGCCGACTACTTGGCGCTCACCTGGGCCAACGTAGTGGAAACCCCCAATGAAGCAGATATTCGTCTAGAGCCGACAGTCGCTTCACTGAGCCAACTGTACCTGCAGAACACCAGCCCGCAGTGACCTCACACGTTTTTCGCCCCGGTGGCAGCAGACAGAAAATCCCCTCCGCCAAGCATCTGTGCAGCGCAACTGCCGACTGCACAATATGCTGGAGCGGAGGGGAACTCCACTTTTTGAGGCACCGGCAAAGCCGCAGCTAAGCCAGCGACTCCTCAGTAGCAAAAATCAGGGTTTGTTTCTGCCCGCGGGCACCCACAGCGGGAGTTGCCAGTAACAGGTCGGCGGTTAGCTGCTCCGCAGGAAGCTGCGCACCCTGCACAAGGCGAGTCGTCGCATCCTGTTTATCGCCGCCGGTGATGAGGAAGAAAATATGGCGTGAACTATTAATCACCGGAAGGGTCACCGAAACCCGCTCGCTGGGGGGCTTGGGGGAGTCCTTCACCATCACCGTCACTGCTTTCGCACCATCCACCGGGTCTTCGGGCAGCCCCGTACCCAGCAGAACCTGCTGACGTCCCGGAAAGAGGGAAGCAATATGCCCGTCCGGGCCCATCCCCAGCAGGGTCACATCAAACACCGGCACCGGCCAACTATCCGACCCGGACCCGCCGCCGCAACCGCAGCCCCCGCAGCCGCAGCCTCCGCCGGAAGGCTCAGACTCAGCAGCCCCACCGTGGCCGCCCACTAGCGGAAGCTCGGAGACGCCCTCGGGCATCTCAACCCGCACCGGATCGGCTGAACCAGCGAATTTACGCATCTCATAGGCGTAATGTTCGGCGGCAGCCTCCACATCAATCATCACGTCTGAAGGACCTATCCGGTGTGCGTTCTCCACCGGGAAGCCGTAATCAGTGAGGTCAGCGAGCAGCGCCTCAATCGCCTGCCCATCGTTACGCTCGGCATCCCGCTCAGGCACAAACCGCTCATCCGAGAACCAGAAATGCACACGCGACCAGTCGATATCTTTCACGCGAGCAGAGGCCGCCCACGCCCGGAGCGTCGCAATACCCATGGTGCCGCCAGTGAGCGATACATGCGCCACCGTACGTTCCGTGAGCACATGCTCCAGGATGTCAAAAATACGTCCCACGGCGTCAGCCGCCAACGCCTCACGGGTAGGATGAGCCACCAGAGTGGGGGTGCTCTCACCAATATTGTTAATCTTAGGCATCAAAAACCTCCGGGTATTCCCGCTCGTCAAGAAGTGGTTCAGACTCACAGCGGGTGGGGTGCATCTCGATCGTGGGGAACGCCGACTTCAGCACTTCCCCGTATGTGTCATCAGGGTCAAGGCGACGCAGTTCCTCAGAAATGCACTCCGCCAGGGTGCGCACCGGCAGCGCAATCTGCTGCTGCGGGGCGTGCGGGGTTTCCAAGATCGCAATGCTCTTGCCCGGGCGGAACATCACAGTCTGCCCGTCCTCACGCTCAATGGCCACACGGTACAGGCCGCGCTCCGCCGCGCCAATAGTGGCCAAACTAACCTTGGCCTGCAGCTTCCAGCCCAGCCAGGCACCCAGCAGAACCACCGACGGGGACTTCTCAGAACCCCACACCACCACCCGTTTGACCGGGGAGTACGGCATCTGCTCCATGAGCGCCGCCAGCTGGGTGCGCCACAGCGTCAGGCGGGTCCACGCCAGGTCAGTATCCCCGGCCTGGTACACCTGCGACAGGTGGGTTAACACAGCCATCGGGTCATATGCGCGCGCGGAATCGGTAATGCGGCGCTGCGCAATCTTCCCAAGTGAATCCTCGGCCGGGTTATCGGGCACATAATGGGGCCACCACACCACAATCGGCGCGTCCGGCAGAAGCAGCCCGGAGATCAGCGCCTCCGTCGGTTTGGAGGCACTGCCCCAGCCGCGCAGAATAATGAGTTCTGAGGCGCCAGCCTCACCACCCACATGGATCTCGGCATCCAGCTGGTCGGGGTCGGCCTCACTGTGCGCGATGTGCACAATAATGCGGCTGGGGTGCTCATGGGAGGCACGAATCGCGGCATTCAGTGCCTCACGGGAATGTCCCTTCTCAGCCAGTACCACCAGAGTCAGCACACGGCCGCTGCTGAGGCTGCCGTTAGCCGCCAGCTGTTGGGAAAGCTCCTTGGAAATAGCAGAAACATTCGTGTGGTGCAGATGCGAAATCACGGGCGCCTCCAGGCACGGTTATCGCGTTCAAGCATCTGATGCGCCGAACGCGGGCCCCACGAACCGGACTCGTAAGGCTCAGGTTTAATCTTGTGCTCTTCCCAGTACTTCTCAAACGGGTCAAGGATCTTCCACGAAAGCTCAACCTCCTCATGGCGGGGGAACAGCGGTGGCTCACCCAAGAGCACATCCAGAATCAGGCGCTCATACGCCTCCGGCGACTCCTCAGTGAAGGAATGCCCGTACCCAAAGTCCATGTTCACGTCACGGATCTCCATCTGAGTGCCGGGAACCTTCGCCGCAAAACGTATGGTCATGCCCTCATTGGGCTGCACCCGGATTACGATTGCATTCTGGCCCGCGGGAACTTCCGTTTCCTTACCGAATAAGCGATCAGCCGACTTTTTAAACAGCACCGCAATCTCAGTCACGCGGCGCCCCAAGCGCTTACCGGCGCGCAGGTAGAACGGGGTACCCGCCCAGCGGCGGTTATCAATACTGACCTTCAACGCCGCGAACGTCTCGGTGCGGGAATCAGCCGGGATGTCCTTCTCATCAAAGAACCCGTTCACATGCTCACCGCCCTGATACCCGGGAGCGTACTGGCCCAGCGCGTACGAATTCTCAAGGTCATCAACACGCACCGCCTCAAGCACCTTCGCCTTCTCAGCCCGCAGGTGCTTAGAGTCCAGACTCAGGGGCTCCTCCATGGCGGTCAGCGCAAGCAGCTGCAGCAGGTGATTCTGAATCACGTCGCGGGCTGCACCTACCCCGTCATAGTATCCCGCGCGGGAGCCGATACCAATATCTTCAGCCATCGTGATCTGCACATGATCCACGTAGTTAGCATTCCAGACCGGCTCAAACATCTGGTTCGAAAACCGCATCGCCAAAATATTCTGCACCGTCTCTTTACCCAAATAATGGTCGATGCGGAACACTGAATCCGGCGGGAACACCCGCTCAACGATAGCGTTCAGCTCACGGGCCGACTCAAGGTCATGCCCGAACGGCTTCTCCACCACCACACGCCGCCACCCAGTGCCAGCATGCGTTGTGCGTGCATCTTCCTCACGGCTGGCCAGCCCATGCTCGGCAAGCTTCGACAGCACCTGCTCGAAAGCCTTCGGGGGGATCGACAGGTAGAACGCGTGATTACCCTGGGCACCGCGCTCATCCAGCTCCGCCAGAGTGCCTTTGAGACGCTCATAAGCGGCATCATCATCGAACGCACCCTGCACAAAACGCATACCCTTTTGGAACTGGTTCCACACGTCTTCACGGAACGAAGTGCGCGCATGCGCCTGTACCGACTCCCGCACATAGGCACGGAAATCGTCGTCGCTCCACTCACGGCGGCCATACCCAACCAGCCCAAAACTGGGCGGAAGCAGGCCCCTGTTCATCAGATCGTAGACAGCAGGAAGCAGCTTCTTGCGGGCAAGATCACCCGTGACGCCGAAGAAAACCAGGGCAGAAGGGCCCGCAATACGCGCCAAACGCCGGTCGCGTGAATCCCGCAGCGGGTTCGACTCGTGGCCGATAGTCACAATAAAAATCCTTTGGTTGCCTCTATGCTGGCGCAATACACCCCGCCTCAGAAATCACGGCGGGGTGCACGCACCATCAAGGTTTATGCCTTGCCAATTGTACCGTTCGAGAAAGCCCGCCGGCACCCCACACTGCCGCTATTTCGCGTTCTGAAGAGCACCGCGGACAGTGTCTAGTAGTTCCTCCCAAGAGGCATCAAACTTTGAAAGTCCCTCGGCCTCAAGCTTCTCAACCACCTCACGGTACGAAACACCGGCGCGCTCAATAGCATCCAGCACCTCGTTAGACTCCGCATACGAGGCACGCACCGTATCCCCAACAACCTCACCGTGATCCGCCACAGCGTTCAAGGTCGCCTCGGGCATAGTGTTCACAGTGTGCGGGGCCACCAGCCCAGTCACATACAGGGTGTCAGGCAGCGCAGGGTCCTTCACACCGGTCGAAGCCCACAGCGGACGCTGCACATTCGCACCCTTCCGCTCCAGACGCTTCCACCGTTCGGAGGAGAACATCTCCTCAAACACCTCATACGCCAGGCGAGCATTCGCCACCCCAGCCTTACCCTTGAGCGCCAGCGCCTCATCGGTGCCAATCGCGCTTAGCTGAGCATCCACCTCGGTATCAACCCGGGAGACAAAGAACGAAGCCACCGAGTGGATCTTCGACAGGTCCTTACCGTTCTCCAAGGCTTCCTCAAGGCCGAGCATATAGGCGTTAATAACCTCACGGTACCGGGTCAGTGAGAAAATCAGGGTCACGTTCACGCTAATACCCGCCGCCAAGGTTTTCGCAATCGGCTCTAGGCCCTCAACGGTCGCGGGAATCTTAATCATGACGTTTTCACGGCTCACCCGCTCGTACAGCTCCCGAGCCATTTTCTTCGTACCCTCGGCATCGCGCGCCAAACGGGGGTCCACCTCAATCGATACACGGCCGTCAAAGCCCTGTGAGGCCTCAAAAATCGGTTTGAACACGTCGCATGCGGCGCGCACATCATCGGTTGTGGCTGCGAACACGGTTTCTTCAACATCAGCACCGGATGCCGCCAAGTCGCTCATCTGCCCGGCGTACGCGGCCCCTTTTGAGAGCGCACCGGCGAAAATAGTGGGGTTAGTGGTCACACCCACCACGTTTTTGCTCTTTATCAGCTCAACAAGGTTGCCGCTGGTCAGGCGCTCACGGGAGAGATCATCAAGCCAGATCGAAACGCCTGCGTCTGAGAGTTTCTGGGTGGATTCGCTCATTACAAATAACCTTCTATCTACAGTCTAAAAATCAGATAAGAAAATATGGGGTGCGGTTGTGGAGACACTACAACACGCACGCTGCTGAGGCGGCGGGGTATCTAGCCATTGGACGCCCCACCGCCGCAGCTCTAGGCATGGGGTTACTGGGCCGCCTTGATCGACTCCTGTGCCGCAGCCACGACGGCCTGGGGGGTAATACCAAACTCGCGGTACAGGGTCTTCGCATCAGCTGAAGCCCCAAAATGCTCGATTGATACAGCACGCCCGGCCGACCCCAGAAGGTCGTGCCAGCTCATTGCCACACCAGCCTCAACCGATACGCGTGCCGCCACAGAAGAGGGCAGCACCGATTCGCGGTACTGTTCGCTCTGCTCATCAAACCATTCACGGCACGGCATCGACACCACCCGGGCGAAGACGCCCTGCTGGGCCAGCTGCTGGCGGGCCTCAATAGCAACCTCAACTTCTGAGCCGGTGGCAATAATAATAACGTCTGGGGTGCCCTCCGTATCTGCCATTACGTACCCGCCGCGTGCTGCACCTTCAGCGGAGGCGTACTTCTCTCCCTCACCGGGTACATCCTCACGCGTCCACACGGGCAGGTTCTGGCGGGAAAGCACCAGGCCGGCCGGGTGCTCTTGGCGCTCTAAGACAGTGCGCCATGCAACAGCGGTCTCGTTCGCGTCCGCCGGGCGAACAACATCAAACCCGGGGATGGCGCGAAGTGAGCTCAGGTGCTCAATGGGCTGGTGGGTGGGTCCGTCCTCGCCCACACCAATCGAGTCGTGGGTCCATACATACAGCGCCGGGATGCCCATCAGGGCGGACAGGCGAACCGCCGGGCGCTGGTAGTCGGAGAAAACGAAGAACGTGCCTGAGAACGCGCGGGTGGGGGAGGAAAGCACAATACCGTTCACGATCGCTGCCGCTGCCTGCTCGCGAATACCGAAATGCAGCACACGCCCGTATGGGTTACCCGTCCAGTCGTCGGTGGTACGCGCTACCGGGTTAAAGGAATCTGCGCCGGTAATAGTAGTCAGATTCGACCCCGCCAGATCTGCCGACCCGCCCCACAGCTCGGGGAAGGTTCCTGCAATGGCGTTAATGACTTTGCCGGATGCGGCACGGGTCGCGAGCGATGATCCTGCCTCAAAAACGGGGAAAGCTTCCCGGTAGTCTGCAGGAAGCTGGCCAGCGATCAGACGGTCGTACAGTTTCGCGGCTTCGGGGTTAGCCGCACGCCACGCGGTCATCTTCTGATCCCACGCCTCGTGCGCTTTAGCGCCACGCTCACGCAGGGTGCGGGTGTGATCCAGCACCTGCTGGTCAATGAAGAAGCTCTTGGCGGGGTCGAACCCTAAAAGCTCCTTCGTGGCGGCGACCTCTTCAGCCCCCAGCTTGGCGCCGTGAACCGCACCGGTGTTCTGCTTATTCGGGGCCGGGTAACCAATAATAGTGCGCAGCTCAATGAACGAGGGCTTATCGGTTACGGCTTTTGCGCGCTCAATAGCGGCGTACAGTTCTGCGACGTCTTCAACATAGTTGCCAGTGCGCGTCCAATCTACGCTCTGAACATCCCAGCCGTATGACGCGAACCGGGCGGGAACATCTTCGGTGAAGGCGACATCAGTGTCTTCTTCGATGGAGATGTGGTTGCGATCCCACACCACAATCAGGCTGCCCAACTGCTGATGCCCGGCGAGCGCACACGCTTCGGCGGTGACGCCTTCCTGCACATCCCCTTCGGAGGCAATGCAGAACACGTGATGGTCAAAGGGTGACTGCCCGGCTGGGGTCTTGGGGTCAAAAAGCCCACGCATGTAACGCTGAGCGTAGGCGAAACCAACGGCGGATGCCAGCCCCTGGCCGAGCGGGCCGGTGGTGATCTCCACGCCCTTAGTGTGCTTGTATTCGGGGTGCCCGGGGGTTAGCGCACCCCAGGTGCGCAGCGATTCGAGGTCGCCCATCTCAAGGCCGTACCCGCCGAGGAAGAGCTGGGTATAGAGGGTGAGGGAGGTGTGCCCGGGGGAGAGGATGAAACGGTCACGTCCCTGCCAGCGGTCGTCGCCTGGGTCTTGGTTCATAACTTTCTGGAAGAGTAGGTAGGCGACCGGTGCTAGGCTCATGGCGGTACCGGGATGCCCTGAGCCTACCTTTTCAACAGCGTCGGCGGCGAGTATGCGGGCGGTATCGACCGCACGCTGATCAACGTCGGTCCACTCCAGCTTCTCGTTTAGGTTTGGCACGTGATTTTCCCTTCATTATCTGTACGATGCGCGCCTGCGCAGTGTGCCGTGCGCGCCTCTGAACGGTATAACCCAATGACGCATGCGTTATTCCCGACCCCCATTGGTTGGGCTGCTGCCTGTGGTGGGCGGACCGGGAACGGTTGATGACGCGAGGCTACCAGCTTCATCTATAAGGATAGTCCACGATGAAGTCTCTCCAAGGTTATTGAAGCGGTGAATGGGAGAGAAACCGGGGCTGGAACGCTATCCGCTTAAAGTCATCCACGTTGTAAGCGGCTGCACACGGGCCTACAATATAGGTAGCCATGCCTGTAACTCCACCGTGTATGGGCGCCTCGGTCGGCGGTTTGTCCGCTGCTGGTTGCGCCTTGGGAAGGTCCCTAGCCACGCGGAATACGGGTGCACACACGCACACACCAAGGAGCCCACAGTGAAGGGTCATACTATTCAACAGGTGCGCGCCTGCGCGCCTGCTGCCCCTGCCGGGGATACAGTTGAGGGGCCCGTTGGCCTCAGGCGCAAAATAAAGGCGTATATTCACCTGACGAAACCTCAGGTGATTGAGCTGCTGTTGGTCACCACGGCACCAACAATGATGTTTGCTGCACACGGTATGCCCAGTTTCTGGCTCATGATGAACACCCTTATTGGTGGTGCTATGGCGGCAGGGGCGTCGGGGGCGTTTAACTGTTATATTGACCGCTATATTGACCGTAAGATGAAGCGCACCGAGAAGCGGCCTCTGGTGACTGGGGAGCTGAGCGACCGGGAAGCTATCGTGTTTGCCTGGGTGTTAGCAGTGGTTTCGGTGGCATACCTGTGGTTTATGGTGAACCCGCTCTCGGGCGTGCTGGGTGTGGTCGCTATCCTGCTGTACGTGGTTTTCTACTCACTGTATTTGAAGAAGCGCACTACCCAGAATATTGTGTGGGGCGGTATCGCCGGGTGCATGCCGGTGTTTATTGCGTGGGCGGCCGTGAGGGAAACCATTGAGTGGCCAGCCCTGGTGTTGTTCACGGTGATTTTCTTGTGGACGCCGCCGCACTATTGGCCGTTATCCATGAAATATGCCGAGGACTATAAGGCGGCAGGGGTGCCGATGCTTGGGGCGATTGCCCCAGCGCATTCGGTCTCAGTCCAGGTGGTGCTGTACGGGTGGGCTATGGTGATCTGCTCGCTGTTGCTGGTCCCTGTAGGAGGCGCGGGCTGGGTGTATGGTCTTAGTGCCGCGGCGGTGGGTGCCTGGTTCCTGTACCAGTGCCATAAACTGCACCTGCTGGCTTTGGCCCAGAAGGCTACGAGCCGAACCGCGATGGTGGTGTTTCACGGCTCAATCACATATCTGACAATCCTGTTTATTGCGTTGGCGATCGACCCATTTGTGGGCGGCCCTATTATGGAGTCATTTATTTTCTAGGTGCCCACATGCTCGTCTTATAGAGTTCAGGGGCGTCCCTCACCGGGGTAATAGGTGAGGGACGCCCCTTACGTTTTACTGTGGTGAGGTGCGCTGCACCCTGCGGCTTAGCGCCAGTTCACGCGCTGTGCGTGAGGTGAGCGTCAGCTGCCGTTCAATGAGGGATATGGCGGCCCAGGTAAACAGTCCGGAGCCGAGCATGTGGGCTTCCACTAAGAGGGCAGGCAGGCCGGTGTTGTACTGGATGTACCCGATGGTTCCCTGGCAGGCAATAACACCTGTCAGCACTGCAAGGGAGAACTTATACGCCTTAGGCAGAGCATATGCGCGTACTATCAGGTACAGGGTCATGAGGGATACCAGGTATACCCACACCGCCCAGGCGTGCAAACGGGCTATAACTATTGGATTGAAATCGTGGCGGTGGGTGCGTGGGTCTCCCGCATGCGGCCCTGTCCCGGTTACTACCGTACCCATAAACACAAGAAACACGACCAGCACCAAACCAAGCCACCCGAGCACCTGGACGGAAACACGGCCTTTTTCACTGAATGCGCTGTCAAGGTTTTCGGCTGCAGCCGTGGCGGGCTTAAAGTAGCGGCGCACCCTATTAATCAGCACGGCGGCCAGACCAATCATGACGGCAGAGGCCATATAGTGGGCGGTCACCATCCACGGGTTTAGCCGCTGCCACACGGTAATACCGCCGATAACCGCCTGCAGGGGGATGCCCCAGAGTAGCAATAGCGTCAGGTTAAACAGGTCACTGTACCGCGAATTTTGGGTGTGCAGACCGGTAAAAAGCTTGGGAAGTACGGAACGTACTGTAGCCTGCGGCAGGGCTAACCGTAGTACCGCAAAGAACGCGAGCACCGTAATGACCATGAGCACAAATGTGAGCATCCGGTTACCAAATTCGACGAAGCCGTGGATCCCCTGAGCCGGGGTGGTGGTCCATTGTTCATCGGTACAGCGCGGCCACGTGTCGCACCCCAACCCCGAACCAGTAAGGCGTACCACGGCACCAGTGACGATCAGTAACAGGTTAGCCAGTGCGGTGCCCACCGCCGTGTACAGCACCCAGGGGGTGTATTCGGTGGGGGAGAGCTTATCTTTAAGCGTGGTAATCATGATGACCTTTTCCGACGGTGTGTGAGCGTCTCATGCTGCAAGGGCACGGCCTGCTGAGAGCGGTGGGATACCTGCGGCGGGGTTGCGTAGTCCAGAATATCAGTGGCTAATCGGACCACTTAAATTTGCGGGAGGCAATGAATCCCACAATGAGCGCCCACCCCAGCAGCACTAGATGCGGCAGCGGCAGGAACACATCTTTCAGGTAGTCGCCACGCATGGCTTCACCAAGCGCCCCCGAAGGCAGCAGTGAAACAATAACGCGGTACACTTCGGGGAAACTATCAATGGGGATCAGTACACCTCCGGCACCGGCAAGGATAACCCACGCAATGTTAACAATGGCGAGGGTCGCCTCCGCCCGCACGGTGCCAGCAATAAACAGACCCAGGGCGGTAAACGCCGCAGCACCAAGTAGCAGCGTGCTCAATGAGCGGTACATCTGAAAAATATCGGGCCGCCAGCCGAGCCCGAAACCCACGATGCTCACGAGCACAAACTGGACGGCAAGCACCGTCAGAACCGCAATCACTTTGCCAATAATCAGGCCGTTGCGCCCCAGAGGGGTGGTGGAAAGAAACCTCAGCACACCGTACCGCCGGTCGAAACCGGTGGCGATACCCTGCCCCGAGAGCGCAGTCGAAATCACGCACAACGCGAGCACCCCGGGAACAGCCACGTTCATGCGGGTCGTGCCCATACCCTCGGCGTAAGAATCAAGGAAGCTCGTGTAACGCAACGCAAAGAGCGCCATGACGGGGAAGGCAATATTAAGCATGAGCTGCTCGCCGTTTTTAAGCATGGCCAGCGTCTCATAACCGCCCTGAGCAAGCACACGCTGCACCCCGGATGCCGCGCGCGGTTCGGTGAACGTATCAGCCTCGGCGGGCGACTCGGAGGCGGGGCCGGTTGGTGCGGTCTGAGTCATCGAATATCACGTCCCGAAATGTCGAGGAATACGTCTTCTAGGGTTTTAGGTTCCATCTTCAAGCTGATGGGCATTATATAGTGCGCAGTGAGCGCAGCTGTGAATGCTGAAAGGTGCTCCGGGGTGAGCGGCCCGCGTAACTCGTACTCACCCGGTGTCCCCGGCGTGTAGGGGGTGTGCTCAATAAGTTCCACACCGCCGCGCAAACCTACCGGCAGCAGCTCTTCCCGGGTGGGGGTGTGCGCGTTGAGGGTGTAGTGTAACCGTGCGGTACCGTCCCCGGCGACCAGTTCGGGGACGGTACCCTCAAGAACGGTTTTGCCTTTTTCAATAATGTACACATAATCGGCGAGTTTCTGTGCGTCATCAATCAGGTGGGTGGTGAGAATAATTGCCACTCCGGCCTTTCGCTGCTCCCGGATAATATCAAACACTACGTTGCGGGATTGCGGGTCAAGCCCGGCCGAAGGCTCGTCCAGGAACAGTACGCTGGGACGCCCAATAAGTGCGGCAGCTAATGAGACCCGCTGCTTCTGCCCGCCGGAGAGACGGCGAATAGTGGTGCCGTTAAAAGATGCAATGCCGAGCCTTTCTACCAGCTCATCAACGGAGGCAGGATGAGTGTACATTTTCGCCACATGGTGCAGCAGCGGGATGGGCCGCATAGCGTTGGGGAGCCCACCATCTTGCAGCATAATACCAACGGCGGCACGTAACTCCGGCGAGGCGTGAAGCGGGTTCTCGCCAAGAAGTTTCACAGTTCCGCAGTCGGGGGCCAGAAGCCCTTGGGCACAGGCTAGGGTGGTGGTTTTCCCTGCCCCATTTGCCCCTAAGAGCACCGTCACCTCTTCGGGGTACACCTGCAGGCTCACCCCGTCTACGGCGCGGTGCATGCCACGCTCAGTGAGACGCTCGGGGTTTTTCTCACGGAAAGAACGCGAAGGTTTGAACTCTTTAACGAGGTCGGCGATTTCCAGCGCTGCCCCATCGCCATTACCGCGTGCAGTCTTGCCGGATACATCTTCTTTAGCCACCCCTCTATCTTAAGCCCTGAGAGAGACTATCTTAAGTCGAGCGCGTGCGTGTCGGTTCTGCGGCGAGGACACCCCGTCTCGGCGGCGTGCGAATCCCTGACGCGGGCGCATTCTAGGGGTATATGAGCGTTGTCCGAGGCTGCATAGCGGTGGGCTAAGGGTGCAGCTGGGCGGGCGGGATTCTTGCCCCAAAAACACTGGTGTGTGTCATATATGCTTACCTTTCTACCCATTTAATGCACTAATTTATGCGAGAAGGAGCACCTTACTAGCCAGCCGGGAAGTAATTAGGACATACTTTAGTTGTGTATTCCGTGAACAAGACATCTGCGAAGGGGACAAGCCCCCCACATTCGAAGAAGTCGAGCTCCGGCGCACGCAAGGCAGAGGCTGAAGAACGTACCCGCGACCGAGTCCTCCGCGGGGTTCTCAACCACGGTCCCGTTTCTGCGGCTAATCTGGGTGAGCTTCTGAGTCTCACCCCAGCCGCTGTGCGTCGCCATCTCGACGCACTTGAGCAGGCCAACATGATCGAAGTTGCCCCGCTCAAACAGTATGGTGCGGGCGCAGGGCGCCCCGCCCGGCGCTACGTCATCGCCCCTCAAGGGCACGAGCGCCTAGGAAACGACTATCTACTCATTGCGCGAAACGCCCTCGAAATGCTGCGCGACACCGTCGGTGAAAGCGCACTTGAAGCATTCGCATCCGCCCGAGCCGCCGAAATGGAAGCCCGCTACCGCCCCGTGGTGGAAGCAGCTGGTGATGATGTCGCCGCCCGGGCTAAAGCGCTCGCCGAGGCTATGAGCCGTGACGGTTTCGTGGCGACCGCGCAGTTCACCGAACCGCCCGCCGGGCGGAAGGTGCCAGAACACTTCCTCGCCAGCATACAGCTGTGCCAGGGGCACTGTCCCGTACGTGATCTCGCCGAAGACTTTCAGGTCTTTTGCGAGCAAGAGACCTGGATTATTTCCGATCTTTTGGGCGTTGACGTACGGAGGCTTTCGACCATGGCAGGGGGAGCACACGTGTGCACCACACACGTTCCGCTTAACCGGGTTCCCGAGACGGCTGAGCCGGAGACATCCGCCGCGCCACATCCCGAGGCCACGGAAAGCACACCCGATGCAGCGACCGCCGCATCCGACCCCGTGAAACGCTCCCGCTAAGGAGTCCAGTATCGGGGTGTGAGGATGCGCCTAGCGCGCTGAGCGAGAACCTCACACGAACACCGCGCCCACATGAATCACGGGTGGCGGGACAGAAATTTTATTCACCCATCGAAGAAAGGCCGTAATGACCGAGAAAGTTGAGCGCGAAGCCAACGACACCGTCATTTCAGAGATCCTGGAGATGAACCCCGAACTCGAAGGTATTGGTAACTACGAGTACGGCTGGGCAGACTCTGACGTGGCGGGTCAGGCGGCAAAGCGCGGCCTCGACGAGGCCGTTGTGCGCGATATTTCCATGAAAAAGAACGAACCCGAGTGGATGCTGAATATGCGTTTGAAGGCGCTGAAGTTCTTCGAACGCAAGCCCATGCCCACTTGGGGTGCTGACCTCTCAGAGATTGACTTCGACAATATTAAGTACTTTGTGCGCTCAACTGAAGGGCAGGCGGAGTCGTGGGAGGAACTTCCCGAGGATATCCGCATTACCTATGAGCGTCTGGGCATTCCCGAGGCGGAACGTAACTCGCTGGTCGCTGGTGTGGCCGCACAGTACGAGTCTGAGGTTGTGTACCACCAGATCCGTGAAGATCTGGAAGCGCAGGGCGTGATCTTCGTCGATACCGACACCGGTTTGCGGGACTACCCGGAGCTTTTCAAAGAGTACTTCGGGTCAATCATCCCCATCGGCGATAATAAGTTCTCTGCTTTGAACACCGCCGTGTGGTCCGGCGGGTCGTTCGTATACGTCCCCCCGGGGGTGCACGTGGAAATCCCGCTGCAGGCGTATTTCCGTATTAATACTGAGAACATGGGCCAGTTTGAGCGCACCCTCATTATCGCGGATGAGGGGTCCTATGTGCATTACATTGAGGGCTGTACCGCCCCCATCTACAAGTCTGACTCGCTGCACTCGGCGGTCGTTGAGATTGTGGTGAAGAAGAACGCACGCGTTCGCTACACCACCATCCAGAACTGGTCGAATAACGTGTACAACCTGGTGACTAAGCGCGCTGTCGCCCACGAGGGCGCCACCATGGAATGGGTGGATGGGAACATCGGCTCGAAGGTTACCCAGAAGTACCCCGCAGTGTACATGGTGGGGGAGCACGCTAAGGGCGAGACCCTGTCGATCGCTTTCGCGGGTGAAGGACAGCACCAGGACACCGGCTCTAAGATGGTGCATATTGCCCCGAATACCTCTTCAACGATTGTGTCGAAGTCGGTGGCACGTAACGGCGGGCGCAGCGCATACCGCGGTCTGGTGCAGGTACGTGAAGGCGCTAAACACTCCAAATCCTCGGTGGTCTGTGATGCCTTGCTGGTGGACACCGTCTCCCGTTCGGATACCTACCCTTATGTGGATGTGCGCGAGGATGATGTGACGATGGGCCACGAGGCGACCGTCTCCCGCGTCTCTGAGGAGCAGATGTTTTACCTCATGCAGCGCGGCCTAGCTGAGGACGAGGCAATGGCGATGATCGTGCGCGGCTTCGTTGAGCCGATCGCCCGTGAGCTGCCGATGGAGTACGCGCTCGAACTTAACCGCCTCATCGAACTTCAGATGGAAGGATCTGTGGGCTAATGCCGAACACCGAAGAAACCCTGGGCTATCACGCCCCGATCATCCCCGGCATGGACCAGGAAGGTGAGAAGCTCGCCAGCGAGCTTGTGCACGATGACACCATCCTGCGCGCCACCGAGGAACACCACCAGGGGTCGAACCCCAATAACGTGCAGAAAACCCTTGATGCTTCCCGTGCTGAGCGCATGACCTCGTACAAGGTGGAGGACTTCAGCCCTCTCACCGGCCGTGAAGAGGACTGGCGTTTCACCCCGCTTAAGCGTTTAGGTGGGCTGCACACCGATTCCCTAGAACACTCCGCACCCGCGCCGAAAATTACCGCTCCCTCTGCGGTAGTAGTTGAGGAGGTGCAGCGTGAGGATGAGCGTATCGGTCTGGCAGGTGTACCTGAGGACCGTGTTGCCGCAAACGCCTGGAGCCACTTCAAAACCGCAACCGTGGTGACTATCCCTGCAGAGGCTGAGCTGAACGAGCAGGTTGAGATCGCTATTGTCGGCACCCACCGGGATCCTGCCGCGCAGCACCTGGTGGTTGAGGCTAAACCGTTCTCGAAATCGGTTGTGGTGATTCGTCACACCGGTTCAGCGACCCTGGCTCAGAATATTGAGTTCTTGGTGGGCGACTCCGCGCAGCTGAGCGTCATCTGCGTGCAGCAGTGGGACGATGACGCTGTGCACGCTTCCGCACAGTACGCGAAGCTGGGCCGCGATTCACGGTTCAAACATGTGTGCATTTCCCTCGGCGGCGACCTGGTGCGCGTCACCCCCTCTACCAAGTTCACGCAGCCCGGGGCGGAAACCGAAATGTACGGCCTCTACTTTGTGGACGCTGGTCAGCATATCGAATCCCGCCTGTTCGTGGATCACTCCGTACCGAACTGTAAATCGCGTGTGACCTATAAGGGTGCGTTGCAGGGTAAGGGTGCACACTCCGTATGGGTGGGTGATGTCCTGATCGGTAAGGATGCGGAAGGCACCGACACTTACGAGCTGAACCGTAACCTGCTTCTTGAGGTTGGCCCCCGCGCAGACTCGGTGCCGAACCTTGAGATCGAGACCGGACGTATTGAGGGCGCGGGCCACGCGTCGACTACCGGTCAGCTGGATGATGAACACCTGTGGTACCTGCAGGCGCGCGGTATTCCTGAGGCTGAGGCGCGCCGTCTGGTGGTGCGCGGCTTCCTCAACGAAGTGATCCAGCAGATCCGTGTGCCCGAACTTGAAGAGCAGCTCACCGATGCGCTCGAAGAAGAGCTCGCCCTCAGCAACAACTAAGCATCCCCCCACTAGGAGAAATAATGTCTACCCTTGAAATCAAGGACCTGCACGTCTCGGTCATCCTGGACGACGAAAACACTAAGCCCATCCTCAAGGGCGTGAACCTGACCATTAAATCCGGCGAGATTCACGCCATTATGGGTCCCAACGGCTCGGGCAAATCTACACTGGCCTCCACCATCGCGGGGCACCCGAAGTATCAGATTGACTCCGGCCAGATTCTGCTTGATGGTGAAGACATCACCGAGATGAGTGTGGATGAGCGTGCCCGCGCCGGCCTGTTCCTGGCGATGCAGTACCCGGTGGAAATTCCCGGTGTCACCATGTCCAACTTCCTGCGTTCGGCCAAGACTGCGGTGGACGGGAAAGCCCCGAACCTGCGCACCTGGACTAAGGACGTGAAAGCGGCCATGGAGCAGCTGAAGATTGACCCAACGTTCGTGTCCCGCAACGTGAACGAGGGCTTCTCCGGCGGTGAGAAGAAACGCCACGAAATTCTGCAGCTTGAACTGCTCAAGCCCAAGTTCGGCATTCTGGATGAGACCGACTCCGGCTTGGACGTGGACGCGTTGAAGGTTGTTTCTGAGGGCGTGAACCGTGCCCACGAGTCGAACGACATGGGCGTTATGCTCATCACCCACTACACCCGTATCCTGCGGTACATTAAGCCGCAGTTCGTGCATGTTTTTGTGGATGGGAAGATGGCCGACCAGGGCGGCCCCGAGCTGGCTGACCGTCTGGAAGAAGAAGGCTACGTAGCCTACACTGGCAAGAAGTAGTTTTTACCACTACCTCTCTCTTTCGAAAGAAGGTGCATCATGACTGAAACGGTGCAGGCACGCCCCTCCCAGGAGGACATCGAAGAGGCGCTCAAAGAAGTTATTGACCCGGAGCTCGGCGTGAACATCGTCGACCTTGGGCTGCTGTACGGTATGCGCTGGGACGATAACGGCACCCTCATCCTTGATCTGACGCTCACCACGGCTGCATGTCCGCTGCAGGACGTCATTGAGGAGCAGGTGCAGGCAAACCTCGATAACGTGGTCGCCGAGTGGCGCGTGAACTGGGTGTGGATGCCCCCGTGGGGTCCCGAACGGATTACTGAAGACGGGCGCGATATGATGCGCGCGCTCGGGTTCAATATCTAAAAGCCCACGTACAATCTGTGCACCAGATAACGTGAGCTTCTCCTTAAAACTAACGGCATCGCCCGATACTCTCACCGTAGAAGGCGATGCCGTTAGCTTATTAAACTATGGGATAGTTTGAGAGTGCTGCCTCATTATTCTCCGAGGCTGAGCAGGGTGAGGCTTTTCGCGTATTTTTTCGCTAGGCGCTCCCGGGTTTCCTCATCTAAGAGGGCGGTACGTTCCGGGTCGGTATTATCGGCAATATCGGCGTGCTTCACCAACCGGGCAAGCTCATTTGCCCGTACCCGCGCTATAGACTGTTCTAAGGTCTCGCCCTTGCGTTTGGTGAGGGCATCCACCGCATCCACAATACTGACTGAGAAGTAGCGTGCTAAATAATCAAGTGTCACACCTGTGTCTTCAACTGTGTCGTGCAGAAGCGCCACAATCTGCGCCTCAACCCGCATATTCTCGGGGGCCAGCTTACGTACCGCAAACGCCACACGGCGCGGGTGAGTAATATAAGGGCGCCCAATCTTATCAGTCTGCCCTGAGTGTGCCTGATCCGCGATGCTGTCGGCCAGACGAATCATTTCCTTGAAGTAGTTATTCGTCATCATTGAACTCCTTCAATAGCGTTTTTTCTACTCTACGCCGCTTTGGGCAAATGCGCATCTTAAAACACCCATCCCGTAGCGCAGTGCGAACCCGTAATACGTCGTAAACTTGGGTACAGCACACCCAAAACTATGGGCGAGTATACTGGGGCGGCGGCCTGCAATAATAAAGCAACGCTGCGACTGTTACGAGTAAAACTTCGGTAGGGTAGTGCCATTCCCGCACAACTGACGAAAGGCTCACCATGGCGGCAGGCATATACAAGAAGTTCGTTGAGCTTTTACCCTACCCGCTGCGTCTCATAGAGAACCCTACCCGAACGCAGGATGTAATGGGCCCCTACCGCGAACTCCTCAGTGAGGGATCCCGTGAAGGGTTCACACCCGTGATCCTAACCCTCACCGAGGCACTGCTAGAAGCAATGCGGATGAACCTCGCAGACTGGGCGGGCTGCTCCCAAGAACAGACAGACGCCTGCGCCCTTACCGCCTACACACAGCAGCTGGTTGAGAAGTACCGTTCGGCGCTGCGGGGCACCACCACGATGGATATAGCGCAGCAAGCTTTCACCGGTACTCACCCCGCCGCGGCTGCCGCGCTTTTTCAGGGGGCCGGTGGGGGACTAGCTGATTTCTACGATCACCCCGATTTCACACTCCACAATGACGCCTCAGATAGTGAACCGGTTTTCCTCGCAGCCCACCAGGTTGAAGACGGCATGGCGCAGCCGGGTTCCTTGATCGTCATAGCAAAAATACCCGCCCAGCATCCCGCCGATATACCCGCCTACCTGCCCGTCGGCGGTGGGAATAACTGCCCCAGCACCGATACCCAATTGGCTATCGCCCACTACTGGTACGAGAAACACGGGGCGTACATAGCAGCGGTAGGAGGCGATAAAGAGCTGGAATTCAACGTCACCCGACCCAGTACCAACCCCGAAGACACAAAACGGTTAGCGGCAGAACAGTATATTTTCTGCCCCGAACTAGTTGGGCCTATCTGCAGCAGTTTTGAGGAACTGGCACATGGGATATACCGCAACCGTCAATGGTACTTTTGGTGGGAATAACCAGACGTGTAGCACAGGGCTGCAACATTCTGTAGGGTTTTAGTAGCAATAATCGTTATTGGAAGGAAAGAACAGTGCCTGAACAAACTCCCACTGAGGTATACGAACAATATACCCGCATCTTCCCCTACCCGCACGAGCGTATCACCGAAGGTGCTTCGGCCGAGCAGATCATGGGCCGCTACTACACGCTGCTGGCTCAAGGGAAAGAACAGGGGTATGTGCCCGTATTTGTTCGCATCACCGACACCTTGCTTGAAGACATTCTTTTCAAGCTTGCAGATGAGCATAACCTGCCGGACGAGCTGGATCTCATAACCCCAGATCACGCCCGAGCATACACCCACAATATGCTTGAGAAATACCGTGCCTCCCTCAAGGATTTATCTGTTGAAGAGCGTGGGAAGAAGGAAATTGCGGAAAACCTTGACCTGTTTCTTGAGGACGAAGAAGCCTTTTTCCGAAACATGGTGGAAACTTTCAAAGAACCCTCGTTCCTGCCTGACGGTATAGAGCACACTGAACAGCCGGTATTCGTTACCATCAACTCGTTTGAAGGCGGCGATAACATAACTGAAGGTGAACTTCTGCTGGTTCAGGTTCCAGCCGATAACCCTGCGGATATTCCCGCTTACCTGCCCTTTGGCGGGTGGAATGACTGCCCCGACACCGAAAGTCAGCTGGCATTCACTCATTACTGGTACCAAAAATACGGTGCGGTACCCGGACTGCTGGACGGGCACGACACGCTGGAATTCTATGTTGAACGCCCCGTGACCGACCCTAATGAGGCAAAACAGCTGGCGGTTGAACAATTTGCGTTCTGCAGCGACGCCCCGACGCAGGTTTTTGACAGTTTTGAGACGCTAGCGACCGCTATCCACCACAGCAAACAGTGGTACTTCTGGTGGGACTAAGACCCCACCCAACGGTAGCTGCCATGAAAGCAGTTTCGGCGGGGCGGCCAGTACGAAAATATCGTATTTCGTGCCGATAGCCGCCCCGCACGGGGGCTTTGGCGGCTGAATGGAAGAGGACGGCTAGAAAGCGCGTTCACCCACCCACACGTAGGAACCTACAATAGTGCGCCCCACCCCTAACGCGTTACGGAGTGAGGGCGCATTGTGCGGGTGGATCGTCCCCCAAAGTGCGCTGCCTTGGTTTATGGCAGTGCTGTGACTGATGCTGTTCATGCCGTGCCACAGTACCGCATTCGCCAGTTTCTGCCCCAGGAACGGCGCATCCAGGCAGATCTCCTCAACACTGTACCCGTGCACGCCCTGTTCGCCGCGTGCCGCGAACGCCAGCACACCCGCCTGCGTCTTATCCACCAGCACCTGCCGTAAGAGGCCATCGGAGGCCGCATCAGCTAAAGACTGAGCGTCCTGCGGGGTGGCCCATTCCGGTAAATCTGGTTTAATCTCGGCAATATCCGCGTAAATACGCGTGCATAAGGCAGCGGCTTCACCTGAGCTGATTGGGGCCAACTGTACCCGCGCCACATTTTTCGGTGCGGGGCGCTCAAGTAGCGTCTTCAGCGCACCAGAGACAAGGTGCATATCAAAAGTTGAGCCTTGCGCACCGGTCGTTTTCCGCAGTTCAGACAGCAGATGATCCGTGCTGCCCGGAATAAAAAACCGCGCACATACAGGCCTGAATTGTGCATATTCGCTCAGCACTAGGTGCGTGAGGCGGGTGATACTGTGTGCATCGCACGGGATATTGGTGGCCACCACATCCACGAAAGGCCGTTCCAGATTTTGCCCCCGGTACCGGATACCCGTTAATGCCCGGTACTTGTTTACCCCGGTATCGGTGGGGAGCTCAATGACTCGGTTAGCCCATGCCTGCGGGTCCTTGGGGGCCTCATACTCTAGGTTCGGGGTGACTGCGTCCCGGTACTGCTCACCGAACGTTAGGGAGGTGTGCTCGTGAACCTCGGCGGCAAAATGCTCAGACCGCCTTGAACGTAGAAGGTCTGGTTCGGAGGTGGCGATGCTCCAAGCGCCTGGGATTAGCTCATCTATGGTAGTTTCTGACACCTTCCCAGCATACCCGTAGGCACACCGCAGAACAGAACCGGGCGAATAACCAGTTACTTAGCCAGCAGCGTACTAGAATTATGCGCCAAATAACTCCCAAAAATTAGGTTATTTAGAGAGGTTTGGGGTGGGACAAGGAGCGTATAAAGCCGCCCAAAAATACCCCAAATAGGCAGGACCTTGAAAACAGCGCCGAAACCCTAAAAACCGGGGTAGACTAGGGAGAACCAATCATCGGAGAAACCATGCCTGAGCCCTACGATCGTTTCATAGCTTTATATCCTTACCCCCACGAACGTATCCGACGCGGCGAACCGCACGAAGAGCTCAACCGGCGTTATCTTAACCGTTGCGAGAAAGGCCGTGAGGAGGGGTTCACCCCCGTTGTGGTGGCCCTCGACCAGACCCTACTTGGCACCATGCTCAACAACATTTCCGTGCGTACCGGAGTCCCCTCAGAATCTGTAACCGCCGAGCAGGTGCGGCAGCACGCGCACACCATTATTGAGGAGTACCACAGTGCGTTAGCTGGTGCTTCGGTTGAGTCTCTCGCCCACGCAGCTTTTGAACGGCTCAGCCCCGACACGTTTAAGGGCAGCTACCATGAGCTTGTTGAGGGGGAAGCGCTTATTATACCCGGCGAGTACGGTACGGAGGCTACCGCCGTGCAGCCCAAACCGCTGACCCTTATGAGCGCCTACATTAATGAGGAAGCAGACACCCAAAATAGTGACGCGGCGGGGGAGCTCATACTTCTTGATATGCCGGTCACTGAACCAGCTGAGGCCTTAGCATACCTGCCCTTCGGGGGGTGGGTTGGGTGCCCTGATGCTGCTGACTTTATGGCGATCGCCCACTACTGGCAGGAGCGGGACGAAGCGGTACCGGCTGTAGTTGCCGCCCAATACACAGAGTTCTACACACCTGAACCCGTTAACACCACACTAGACGCCGCTATTTTGGCGGCAGAACAGTGCATGCTCAGCCCCGCCATGCTCACCGACGTATACCGTGGGTTCAGTAAGCTCTCTGAAAGCCTGTACGGCAGCCACAACTGGTACATTTGGTGGCGCTAAACACCTGGGACGTGCACGCCTCCTAACAGCAGGGTTACTCATCTAACCCGCGTGCGGCAAGAGCATCACCGGTTTTTTGCGCATAATCAACGGTCTGCACGACGAGGGGAGTAATCAGCCGCCACGTGGATTTAGCCGGTAACCCGCGTGCGGCAGCGGCTTTTAGCAACGTTCCCCAACGGTCCATAATCGCCGGAATTGACCGTATCATAAGCCCAATTGCTAGACCCAGTCGTTCGGGCCGCACCCCCACAAACCGCAGGGGTGCGCAGAACGTTACAACCCCATCAATAAGTACTGGCAGCGGGGTACTGGTGAGGATAATCCGTGAAGCGAGCGTGGCCGTTAGGAGCGTGGCAAGCACATCCGCGCCAAGGTCCCACCCGCCCCACAGTGCATAGTAGAACGCCAGGAGTATGAGAAGCCACCGCATGGCGTACAGCATCCGCAGCAGCTCCATTGTTTTTATACCCGCACTGTAGGCCAGTATGAGGCACACCGCGCATACCCCGAAGGCTACCTGCCACCCGGTGAGCGCAAGCAGGAGCATAAAAGCTGCGAAAAGGCACGCCTTGAGCCACAGCGGTACCCGGTGCACCGGTGTCGCTAAAGGACGGTATGAACCGATGAGCGCGGCACCCGGGGAGAATTTAGCCTGAAAACTACCGCCGCGTTTGGGGCGTGTGCGTTTACTCATCGTCGCTTCCTAATGTATCAGCGGCACCTCCGCGGGTGTACTCATGGGGGAAGCCGTGGGAGCACCAGTTACGGTATGTGCGCACGGTGTCTGCGGCGGCACCGTGCGCCATGAGCCGTCCTTCGTGAAGGATAATCGCCTCATCGCAGGCGGCAGCCAAGTCAAGGTCGTGGGTGCTAATCACCAGCATCTGGTTCAGCGTATTAAAGTGGCGCATGAGGTTCAGTCGATTCCGCAGGTCTAAAAGTGTTGTCGGCTCGTCAAGGAGCAGCACCCGCGGGTCGGTGGCCAATACGCTGGTGAGCGCTACCAACTGTTTTTCCCCGCCGGAGAGCGAGAACACACTCTGATCCTGCTTGTCCTCTATTCCGCGCTGTGCCAAAAGCTCGTGGGCTTTATGCAGTCGCTGCTTGCGGGTCAGGGTGGGGTTCCGGCGCAGGCTCAGCTCAATATCTTCACGTACGGTGGGCATAATAAGCTGCGCGGCGGGGTCCGAGAAGATCATACCCACCTGTTGCCGTGCTTTGTGCGGGTGGGCGAGCGCATCCACCCCATTGACCTCTACCGTTCCTTCTGCGGGGTGCACCAGCCCATTGAAGAGGCCCAGAAATGTTGATTTTCCGCTCCCGTTAAGCCCTAATACTGCGGTGCGGGGTGCCTCAAGGCGCACTGTCACCGAGTCGAGGATGCGCTGGTTCCCACCGTCGGGGAGGTCAACGGTAACGGTTACCTGGTGAGTGCGAAGATAGCAGGGGGTATCTGTGGCTTCCTGCGAAGTCTCTGCTACGCGTCGTCGTGAGAAGAACACCGGTGTTACCTAGCTGTTTTGGCGGATGCGCGCCCAGCCAGTGCGGGGAACGCTCGGTGAACCGCCGCCGCCGCGAGAGCCGCTACGATCGCTTTGGCGGAATCAGGCAGCGCGAAAGATATGACGATACCAGCTGCTTTTTCGAAGGGCATGCGCCCGTTGAATATGAGACCGATGAGGCCACCGGTTGAAAGCGTCACGAACCCGATCATCGCTGCTGCCGCAAGTAGTATCACGGTAAGTGCCGGGTTGAGGCGGCGGCGCACTACCAGGTAGGCCACCACCCCGGCAGCGAGTGCCCCAAAAGGGTAGCCAATGAGGTATCCGCCGGTGGGGCCAGCTAGTGAGCCGAAGCCTGAACCACCCTGCGCAAAAATAGGCAGGCCCAGGCACCCCATAAGAACGTAGAGGCTGGTCGCTGCGAAGGCGCGGATCCCGCCTAGAACGAGGGCAGTCACGTAGATCGCTAGCGGGCCTAACGATAGTGGTACGGGTACGCCTGCGATCGGTATGGAAAGCGGCCCAAGTACCGCTATGAAAGCTGCGAAAACGGCTACTAGGGCAAGGTTACGGGCTGAGGATGGGCGGTACGGGGTGGCTGCAGACATGCGTTGGGGTCCTTAACACTTGGTGGATAGAAATTTATTTGAACACTGTTCAAATTATAGGGGTAGTACTAGAGCCTTCGTGTATAGGCCTGTAAAAACATGTCATATAACGGTGCCTAGTTCGTACTGAGCACCGTCGTACCGCCATGCGAGTCTGAAATAGCCCGCATGGTGCGCCATCGCGTAAACTTGAGAGGTTGCCGCCATAGTTGGCATCTGTCGCATACCCCACCCGAAAGATCCTGCATCGTGATTTCCGTACAGAACCTTGAACTTCGTGCTGGCGCCCGCCTGCTCATGGAAGAGGTCACTTTCCGTATTGATAAAGGCGATAAGATTGGGCTTGTAGGCCGCAACGGAGCCGGTAAAACCACTATGACTAAGGTGTTGGCCGGGCTTAATCTACCGGCGGATGGCACCATTACCCGTTCTGGTTCAATCGGCTACCTGCCGCAGGACCCCAAAGTGGATGATATGAGCCAGCTCGCCAAGGATCGTATTCTTTCGGCCCGGGCATTGGATGGTGTAGCGCGGAAGATGCGCCAGGCTCAAGATGATATGGCCAGCGAAGACCCGACGGTGCGCGCTAAAGGTATGCGCCGCTACGATAGGTTAGAAGCCGAGTTTATTGCTGGCGGCGGTTACGCGGCGGAGTCTGAGGCTGCGGTCATTACATCCAACCTTGACCTTCCCGAACGGGTACTTTCCCAACCCTTGTCGACCCTCTCGGGCGGGCAGCGCCGCCGCGTGGAGTTGGCTCGCATCCTCTTCTCAAACGCAGACACGATGTTACTTGATGAGCCCACCAACCACCTGGATGCTGATTCTATCCTGTGGCTGCGAGATTTTTTGAAGAACTTTTCGGGTGCTCTGCTGGTGATTAGCCACGACGTGGAGCTCATGGAACTGGTGGTAAACCGGGTGTTTTATCTTGACGCAAACCGGTGCGTGATTGACCAGTACAACATGGGGTGGAAAAACTATCTGATGCAGCGTGAGCAGGATGAACACCGCCGTAAACGCGAGCGCGCCAACGCCCAGAAGAAGGCGAACGCGCTTTTAGAACAGGCCAATAAGATGCGTGCGAAGGCCACAAAAGCGGTGGCTGCTCAGCAGATGATTAAGCGCGCGGAGCGTCTTATGCGTGGGGTTCAGGAAGAGCGCCAAGTCGATAAGGTTGCGGCAATTCGTTTCCCTGACCCCGCTCCCTGCGGTAAAACCCCGCTTTCTGCCCGGGGGCTGTCGAAATCCTATGGTTCGCTTGAGATTTTTACAGACGTTGATTTGGCCATTGACCGGGGTTCACGGGTAGTGGTGCTGGGACTCAACGGTGCGGGTAAGACTACCCTGTTGCGTATGCTGGCGGGTGCGACTCAGCCGGATACAGGTGAGGTGGTGTATGGTCACGGGGCGAAGCTGGGGTATTTCGCGCAGGAACATGAAATTCTTGAGGGTGAGCGCACTGTTTTTGAGAATATGAAATCTGCTGCGCCGGATCTGGATGATACGCGGGTGCGCACTATCCTTGGTTCGTTTCTTTTCTCAGGTGATGATGTTGATAAACCGGCCGGGGTGCTTTCGGGTGGGGAGAAGACCCGTCTGTCACTGGCTACACTGGTAGCTTCTAGCGCGAATGTGCTGCTGCTTGATGAGCCGACGAATAACCTTGACCCGGCTTCTCGGGAGGAGATCCTGAATGCTTTGAAAGCGTACACTGGTGCCATTGTGATGGTCTCGCATGATGAGGGGGCCGTTGAGGCGCTGAACCCCGAGCGGGTTTTGCTGCTGCCGGACGCGGTGGAAGATCTCTGGTCGAAGGACTATCAGGATTTAATTTCGTTGGCGTAGTACGCCGAAAACGGAACCACATTATACCTGCCTGCCCTGGTTTTCCACTGGGGTGGGCGGCATCTGTATATCGTGTGTGTCTCTGAAATACGGGGTGCACCACGGGGCGGGTATTGGTGCAGCTGAGCTGCGAAGAGGGGTTGCGTTTCTACGATTTAGTGTTGCTTTGTGCCCGTATCACCGTATTTTTGAGAGTTTTGCTATGGGGTTTGCCGGAGAGAGTATTGGTTTTGAGATATTGGCTGCGGTAGTGATGGAAAAAACCGCTTGCGATTGTGGGTTTTCCGTATAAAAATCCGTTGTATTGTCGTTATATTGCGGACAGTAATGTGGGTTTCTAGAAATATCGGTGTGTGTCTGCCTACATTTTGGGTTTTTGGCTGGAAAACCAATACTGCACGGGTCTACACTGGATGTGTTCCCGCTGATGCGAGGACGCAAAAGCAAAAGAAGGGGCTTGTCCTTGTAGGTCAAGCAAGCATATTGGGACAGGATTCCTTGTGCTGACAAAAGGAGAACATATGCACAACACTGAGTACGAGAAGTACCCCACCTCCGGTGAAGAGAACGTCGAGGTCGACGTCCACTGGCCCATCCAGGACGCATAAGCCGGAGAAGCTATAAAGGATTCGACGCCCCGCCCATCGTTTTGATGAGGCGGGGCGCTCCTGTGCTTCTTGTGTCTGTGTAATGCTCCCAGAGGTTATTGATGTATGCCCAGCCCGGCTGTCTGTAGGGGGTAGGGGATGAGGCCACCAAGTGCGGCCGCATACCAGCCGATATAGAGGGTCAGTAACAGCACCAATCCTTTTTCGCGGGCGCTGCCAGCATCACCCAGAAGCGGTAAGGCCATGTAGCCACTTTTCTTCCAAAGTGCCGAAGCAACCGGAGGTTTAAGGATGATGGGGTATAACGGCAGAATTCCTCTGGTGGTCAGGGCATCTCCTATGAGGTGTATGGTTGCCCCTACTGAAATAGCCCAGGGGAGTAGGCTGAGCGAGCCGGTGGTGTAAGCGGCGTACCCCAGGATAATGGCCCCAATCCAGCCGCCTGGTGCACCGAGAACACGCAGAGCTAACCCACCAGAGAACCCCGCAAGTATGAGCGAAACCCAGGGGACACCCTGGTAGGTGAGCTGAATACTGAAGTATGCGATAGCCCAGAAAGCGATGAGTCCTATCAGTGAATGGGTGCCTTTTCGATGCCCACCGCTTATAGCGCCCACCACGCGTGCAAGCCAGCGTGAAAGTGGCGGTATGGAGTTGGCGATACTGCCGTTGTGGTGATCAATATCGGGTAGCATACCCGCGCCAGCGCAGGCAAGAGTGGTAACGATCAGGGTGGGTGTATCGGGCACCTGCACCACACCGGTTTCAGCAAGTATGAGCCACCCGGCGGCCGCGCTCACGGTGTGCGAGTAACCCATCATAGGCGAAACCTCTTCGAAAATACTTTGCAAAAATCTTTTCTAAACAGGACTAACTATAGCAGGTTTTCGAAGTAAAATTCGATACAAATATATGCATGATTATCCGCGGCAGGAATGGTTAGAAAATACGTTTTACTAGGATAGTCAGCGCTGGGAATAAACGGAAAGAACATATAGCAGGGGAATGCTGCAGGGGCTAAGTATCTTCAGGCGGCATTGACACAGACACCTCATACCCTACCGCAGCAGCCTACTGTGTAGGTGGTTCGTCAGCGACAGAAAAGGTGTTTACGCCTTCCTGCGGACCCTCGCAACACGCCGCCGGGTGTTGACCGGTTGGGCTTGCAGTTTTTACGAGAGCCCATCCAAAAACGCGTCTTCCTCTTCTTCATCGGTGGGCCGGGAACGTTTCCTTGCGGGCCTGGGGCGTACGATCGACTTCATATGCGAGGGCATATCATCAATCATCTCCATTTTGCGAAGCACCACAGCCTCGTCTTCCTCACCCACGTAGGTACCGTCCTCGTTGTAGAACTGCCCGTAGTAACGTTCCAGCTCCGCCGCCACCTGCGCATCCAGCTCATCGTTGCGCACTTTCTGCCGTGCACTCCAGAAATACACCACATAGATCAGTACCGCGAAAGCATACCACTGTAACGAGTAGGAAAGGTTCGGCCCATTATCTAATTCGGGCTGCGCTTTCTGCTGTGGGCGGCTGGCAGCGGCTGGGTTCTCAGCGTCAAGCAGCCCGTAGGCGCCAGCGCTAACTGGCTGTGAGGTGCGTTCGGCGATTTCCTTCAAATCAATAGAGGCCACCTGCCCCTGTGGTGCTTCTTTCCCCGTGGCAGATTCCCCATTATGCACGCGTGCAACAATACTCACCTGCCCCTGCGGCGGGGCGGGCACTTCCTCACGCGGGGCCGCGGCATCCGATGAGCTGGCAGGTAACCAGCCGCGGTTTATCACAATCACCTGCCCGTCATCGGTGCGGAAAGGAACCAGCACCTCAAAACCGTTTTGCCCCTCATAGGGCCGGTTGCGGGCCAATAGGGTCTTCTCGGGAAGATACTGCCCACGCATCTGAACCGGATGCCATTGAGTATTAGGGTCGTAGTCTGTAAAGATCCGGGGCTTATCCTCCAGCCGGTAGGGGTCGGCATGGTAGTTCTGCACGATCAGAGAATTACGCCAGTCAAGAGCCTCCTTACGGCTCATCTGCCACCCCGCCAGGTACACGCACAGCACAGAAAACAGCACACACAGGATGAAAGCTAATATCCATTTGCTGGTGAGCAGAAAACGGTACGCGCGCATGAATCCTTCCGGGCGGTGATAGAACAGAAACAGAGTTAACAGTACAGTGCCGCTGAGCGGGTGTCAGCTACTGTGGAAACGGCAGGGTCTGCTTCCAGAACTGGCGTTCTTTAAGATAATTCTCTAACCATGCCGTATGCTCGTCGCAGGCAAGCCAGATTTTACGCCGCTGTGGGGTATGGATTTTTGGATTATTCCACAGGATCTGGTGGGTAGCCTCGGTAGTGCACCCTTTACGGGAACAGATATCCCCAGTGGGTGCTGCATCGCCTGAGAGCGAACCTAATAAGTCCACTGCTAGCCCCTCCTCACACTTTACTCTGCGACTAGGCCCGGTCAGGTCCAGCCGGGTGTGCCTGTAAATCAATGACCTCGGAGGTATTGTACGACGGCTTCCCAGAATCTTGTCCCTGCATGCTGGCGGTTAATGCCAACTGGGGGACATTATGCTTGTAGGGAACGAAACCGCTATTGCGGTTTTTAGCTTCCCCATTGGCGATTACAACAGCCGCCCACGGCAGCACTGCTGAACCGGCTACAAACGCCCACCGCATCCACCCGTCCACCAGTACCGCGCAGACAATACACACCACTCGCAGCGACATTTTAAAAATGTACTCGCGGGAGCGTTTATTAACCCGCTGCGAAAGTGGCTCATCCGCACCGGTAATACAGTATGCGTCATCTTGCTCCGCCTGATCTTCAGGGGTCTGTTCTAGTCGGTACCCGTGGTCGGCAAGGTCTTCAGCCGTCCAGTATTTTTCGGACACAGAATCCCTCCCCTTTAGCGCGTCGTGTGTGCTTGATCCACCTGTTGGTTGGGTGCGCCACACCCCGCTGCAACAGTTCGGTGCGGCCCTCAAAAGCCGCCATGTCTTCCAGTGTAGACCCCGTGGAACACTTTCAGTGTAGACCTGCAGAATATGAAGCGTTAAGAGTCACGCCCGGCAGACTGGGCATAAACGGCGTAAAATATTAGAAGACCAATAAGCCTACCTGTAGGGAAAATAATGAGCGAAACCACCCCCAAAACTGTTCTCGTGACCGGCGGTAACCGTGGCATCGGCTACGAAATCGCTAAAGAATTCAAAGCGGCGGGGCACAACGTATGCGTAACCTACCGTAGCGGGGACGCCCCCGAAGAGTTTTTCGCCGTCAAAGCCGACGTGCGTGACAGTTCAAGCATCACCGAGGCGTTTAAAACCGTTGAGGAGCAGTTCGGCCCGGTGGAAGTTCTTATCGCCAACGCGGGTATCACCCGTGACACCCTGTTACTGCGCATGAAGGAAGAAGACTTTACCGACGTCATCGACACGAACCTCACCGGCTCCTTCCGGGTGGTTCAGCGCGCCATCAAGGGGATGCTTAAACTCAAGCGGGGGCGTATCATCCTGGTATCTTCCGTGGTGGGCCTGTACGGTTCACCGGGGCAGGTGAACTACTCCTCCTCTAAGGCCGCACTGGTAGGAATGGCACGTTCCATCACCCGCGAGCTGGGCGGGCGTAATATCACTGCGAACGTGGTTGCCCCCGGATTTATTAACACCGCAATGACCGAGGTGCTGCCAGAAGAGACCAAACAGAACTACCTCGATACCATCCCAGCCAAGCGCTTCGCCGAACCGGAAGAAGTTGCGCGCGTGATTCGCTGGCTCGCATCCGATGAGGCAAACTACATCTCTGGTGCGGTTATCCCCGTGGATGGCGGCCTGGGAATGGGCCACTAGTACGCCACACATCATTAACCACCGTTTTCGTTCAGCAAAGGACTCATAAGCTATGGCACAACTGACCGGCAAAACCGTTATCGTCACCGGCTCCTCCCGCGGGGTGGGTGCAGACACCGCACAGATTCTCGCAGCCGAAGGGGCGAACGTGGTGGTGAATTACCGCTCCAAAGCACCACGCGCTGCGAAGATCGTCACCGCCATTGAGGAAGCTGGCGGTAAAGCAATCGCCGTGCAGGCTGACGTCACCAATACCGCTGACTTGCAGAACCTGGTGCAGACGGCAGTAGACACCTACGGTTCCCTTGACTACCTGGTGCTTAACGCATCCGGCGGCATGGAGAGCGGCATGGGCGAAGACTACGCGATGCGCCTCAACCGTGACGCGCAGCTTGAACTGGCGCGCCTAGCAGCCCAGAAAATGCCTGCGGGCGGGCGTATCGTGTTTGTCACCAGCCATCAGGCACACTTCATCCGGGAAGTTCAGACCATGGCAGAATACCAGCCGGTCGCCGAGTCAAAACGGGCGGGGGAGGACGCCCTCGTCGCAGAAATCCCGGCACTTGCGCAGAAAGGTATCTCCCTCGTTATTGTCTCTGCCGACATGATTGAGGGCACCGTTACAGCGACCTTACTCAACCGTCTGCACCCCGGGGCCATTGAGGCCCGCCGCGAAACTGCTGGGAAGCTCTACACAGTTAACGAGTTCGCCCACGAGGTCGCCAAAATGGTCACCGCAGAGGTTGAGAGCGGCCATGTGGAACTCGTCGGCGGTGCACGCGGGTTCATCGACTAGCCGCACCACGCACCCGCCCAGTACCGTGTACGGGTAAAAGATACACCATCCGGTTCGTGGCGGGGCCATCTGAGAGCATCCACACTATCTAGAAATTCACAGCAGAGAAGAAAACATGAGCACCGTACTTAATCTTCACAACGTTAACGTAGTACGCGGCGGACGCAACATTCTGCGGGATGTTAGTTGGTCCGTGAACGAAGGCGAACGCTGGGTTGTCCTAGGCCCTAACGGGGCCGGTAAGTCCACCCTCTTATCGATTGCTGCAGCCCGGCTGCATCCCAGCGGCGGAGAGGTCGAGATCCTGGACGAGACCCTCGGGGCGGTAGACGTCTTCGAATTACGCCCCCGTATTGGCATCTCCTCAGCAGCATCCGCCACGCAGATCCCCGGACACGAGAAAGTATCCGACGTGGTGGTGACCGCCGCCTACGCCGTCTCGGGCCGGTGGAAAGAAGAATACGAGGCGATGGATGATGCCCGCGCTACCGAGCTGCTGGCTGATTGGGGTGTTGAGGCCCTCGCTGAGCGCACTTTTGGTTCTCTCTCTGATGGTGAACGTAAACGTACCCTCATCGCCCGTGCTCTCATGACCGACCCGGAGTTGCTGCTGCTGGATGAGCCCGGGGCGGGTATGGACATTTCCGGCCGTGAGGACCTCGTGGAACGTCTGAGTGCGCTAGCTGCCGATCCTTACGCCCCGGCAACTGTGCTGATTACGCACCACCTCGAAGAAATCCCCGCAGGGTTCACCCACGCTTTGCTGTTGCGTGAGGGGCAGCTGGTGGCTGCCGGGCCGATCGCGCAGACTATTACTGAGGAGAACCTGGCGCGCACCTACGGCATGGACCTGGCCTTAACCACTACCGCCTCCGGGCGTTACAGCGCCTTTAAACGCTAAATAGCAGCCCTGTCGCTGGGTGTTCCCGTCATACGACGGGAACACCCAGCGACAGGTGCAGCATATGAAAAGCATGAGAAAGAAACAACTATCTGCAGCCGATATTGCCGCCCGAACAGAGCGGGTGCACGCTATTTCTTCCGTGGTTCCGTTGGAGCAGGCCCCCGAACAGGCTCTGCAGTACTACACCCACCTGACCGATGTGAGATTACGTTCGGTGCTGGAACCCCAGTGGGGTATTTATATTGCTGAGTCTTCCAAGGTAGTGCGTCGGGCGCTCGACGCAGGGCACCAGCCGCTCTCATTTCTAATGAGCGAAAAGTGGGCCGATGATCTTGCGGATGTGTTGCGGGCGCACCCCGAGGTTCCCGCCTATGTGGGCCCGGAGCAGGCGTTAGAGGGTGTCACTGGGTTTCATCTGCACCGCGGAGCACTGGCGGTGATGGCCCGCCCCGCCCCGGTTCCTTTAGAGCAGCTGGTGGCTGAGGCCTTTCGGGTGGCTATCCTTGAGGACATTGTAGATCACACCAATGTCGGGGCTATTTTCCGTTCCGCTGCCGCCCTTAACGTGGATGCGGTACTCGTGAGCCCCCGCTGCGCTGACCCGCTGTACCGTCGTTCCATTCGTGTTTCAATGGGGACCGTTTTTCAGGTTCCCTGGGGGCGCTTAACCAGCTGGCCGGATGACCTTGAGCTGCTGCACAGCATGGGGTACGAGACCGCCGCCCTAGCATTACACCATGATTCTCTCACCCTTGAGGAACTATCGAGCAGGTGCTACCCGAAACTGGCGCTTATTATGGGCACTGAAGGGCATGGTCTGTCGGCGCGGACTCTTGCTGCCGCGAAACACACGGTCATGATCCCCATGTCTCACGGGGTAGATTCGCTCAATGTGGCTGCCGCCTCGGCTGTAGCGTTCTGGGAGACCCGCCCGCGTTAGTGAGTGAAGTGATAAAAACCTGGGTGTGCGCACCCGTCTGAAAAGTGATACCCTTGATGCTGGTTGTGTGCGCATCAGCGCCCGAGAACAACCGTTTGATGCGCTCAAGCACATCATACCTACCCCATCCATATAAGGGCTGCTGGCAAAATCCAGTGGCAGAAGAAGGTAAAAATGAAGGCAGATATTCACCCGGAATACGGCCCGGTGTTGTTCCGAGACCTCGCATCTGGCAAGGTTTTCCTCACCCGTTCCACCATGACCTCCGCTAAGACTGAGAAGTGGGAAGACGGCAATGAGTACCCCATTGTAGAGGTCGAGATTTCCTCTGAATCTCACCCGTTCTACACCGGTAAGCAGCGCATCATGGACTCCGCAGGCCGCGTCGAGCGCTTCAACGCACGCTTCGCGAACTTCGGCAAGAAGTCCTCCTAAATTTTTCGTTGCACTAAATAATTTCTCATGCACCCCGTAGCCGCAGACGTCGCGGGTACGGGGTGTCTTTTCACATACACATCCCCATACTATGGGGCAGGCACATCAGCTATGCGCCCGAGCCGATGGAGGCACCTGAAGGCGCCACAAAATTTCAGCACATAAAGGAATATCATGAGCGGAACACTCACTCAGGCTCTTCGCACCACACCCAGGAAAAAATGGGTTAAACGCTCCCTTATAGCTTTGCTTATTATTATTCTGGCCCTACTCTTGGGGGTCGGGTTTTATATCTGGAGCATCGGGCACACCTGGGATAGCCAGACTCAGAAGTTTGACTCGATCACTGACTCTCAGGACGGTCTTGATAACCTCAAGAAATCCCTTGGTGACCCCCCAGCAGCCCCCACCTTCACCGGGCCCGAAGGTAAGGACCCCAAATCTCTCGCCAGTGAGAAAGATCAGAATGGTGACGGCATCCTTGACACTGTTGAAGGCGGCAAAACCCGGGATATCGTTGATAGCCCCGGCACAGATATCCTGCTTCTAGGGAGCGATTCTCGTGCTGGCTCAGCCGATGCCGCTAAAGTCAGCGGACAGCGTGCCGATACTATTATGCTCATGCATATCCCCAAAGACGGTTCGGGGGTGTACCTGATCTCCATTATGCGTGATAGCTGGGTGAATATCCCCGGGTACGGCAGCGCAAAGGTGAACGCCGCCCTGAACTACGGCGGTATTGGGCTGCAGGTAGCTACCATTGAGCAGCTGCTGGGGATCAAAATCGACCATGTGGCTGAGATCGACTTCACCGGGTTCAAAGACCTGACCAACGCCGTCGGCGGGGTAGACGTTCAAGTACCCGTCGCCTTTAAAACCGGGGTGTGGTCGTACACCCCCGGCACCATGCACATGGACGGCAGTACGGCGCTGGCGTTCGTGCGTGAACGTTACTCTTTCGCCGCTGGCGACTATCAGCGTGTACGTAACCAGCGCGCCTACCTGCGGGGTCTGTACAATACCCTTAAAGCTCAGGGGGCGCTGAGCAGCATCGGGAAGTTTAAGACGGTTGTAGATTCCCTCAGCGGCTACCTGACTGTTGATAAGGGCTTGGACTCCTCACAGGTCGCTAACTTGGCGGCCCCAGTGATTACGAACGGGTCCACCGCAATGCACATGATGAGCCTACCCAACGCAGGGCCCGGGTGGTCTATGGATGGGCAGTCTATTGTTCTGGTGGATCAGAAAGCGAACGCTGATCTTACCCGTGCGCTGCAGAACGATAAGATCACCGATTTCACCTCCGTATACGGTGAAGACTAGTCGCGCAGCGGAAGGCTAACGCTCGGCTGGTACCTCAGTTACGGCATACGTGAAGGCCCCCATCCCCGGTAATATAACCTGGGGTGGGGGCCTTCACTCACGTAGAACCGCAACGGGCTTTAGCGGCGCGCCGTATTAAGCGGCTTCTCCGGTTTCTCCTGCTGTTGTTGGGCCTCTTTCTGAGCCTCATAATCGGCGTATCGGATGACTGATGGGCTTACCGCCATCTGACGCCCAACATACAGGGTGGCTAAGACCAGTACCGCCCCCAGCGCCATAATAATGAAGCCCACCACCAGGTATGAGAATGCCACGATCAAGCCGATTAACAGCGCAGCCAAACCAGTGACGCTCATAAGAGTCAGCAGGCGGCGGCGCTCGCCCCGTACGACGGCTTCGGTGCTGTCCTCCTGCAGCCCCTCAGCCCTGAGAGTTTCAGGAGCGGCGGTCTCAGCGGGAGCACCTCCACCGGTGAGCGCGCTCATGAATCCGCGTCGCTTCTTCGTTGTTGATTCCTCAATAGCGGAGCGGTTATTCTCACCCTCAGTGGCAACATATGCGTCAGGAACCTCATAGGCCACCCCTTCGGGGAGCAGTTCAGGAACATTATTCGGCAGGGTGCGGTACCATTCCGCCGGGATCTCGCTGGCTCGCAGTGCTTGAACCGTCAGTGAAAGCTCCAAGCTATTGCCACGGATAGTACCCCAGGCGCTTGTGAGGCGGTTACGGTCATAGGCATACTTCACCACGGGAGCTAGCTGCGCGGACATTTGTGTGCTTAGCCGGCCCACCAACTTACGGTCGTGGAGCACCTCAACTGTGTCGATAAGACGCCCATCTGAGAGCTTCATCTGGTTCGCCTCAAGGGTCAGAATCACACGCCCTTCACCATTGGGGGGCAGGATACTGTGCAGGTACTCTGAATGGTCTTTCTCATCAAGAACTTTCATTGACTGCCCCTGCGGAAGCAGGGCCGCTCGTGCGGGGGCCTGGTTAATGGGGAAGAGCGAACCTGGTGCCGAAAGTGACAACACACCGTAGCTTTCGATGCGGGTGCCCTCACCGACACGGCGCGCAATAGCTGAGAGCTGCAGGTGAACTACCGGAACGTAACCTGAAGCAACTACTCGCGTTATTGGCTCCCAGTATGCGGCTGAATCCTTAACACTCATTCGGCCAACTTTGAGCTCGTCAATGTACACGGCGATACTCTTAGGCTCATAAGGATTATCTGGTTCTGGTACGAGGTGGGCCTCTCCGAACCAGATGCGCTCGCGGTCAATGTGGAGTTCTTCAAAGACTTGAAGGGTTTCGGCCTCGTAGTAGCCATCGGTAACAATCTCGACGCTTCCGCGGTCACCGAGGATGTAGTCGACCAAAGTAAACTCCTTATATTTATGTGGATACATTTATCGGGTGACAGATAATGCTTCTATTCTCTCATGTTTTTGAGACTGAGCCGAACAGAGGTACAGCAAAAACTGGCGATTCTCTGACCCAAAACTTTTTGCGGTTTTAACACCTGTGACGAGTCGTGGGCGCGGTACCTGGTATGCCGCGTAAACACCGGCAGTACGCAGGTGCCCGGCCCTTGTCCTGGTGGGGTGCGCCGGGCGCCTGCGTCTATGAGGTGAGCGAATACACAGGTGTTTAGTGTGTCGCGTTGAACTTCTGCGCGTTCAGGTTACGCCGGGTGAGGTCTTGGGCCTCAAGGATGAGGCGACGTAACGCTGAGGGCGCTTCGGGGTGCTCCTGCAGCCAGCGTTCAGCGAGGGCTACCGGGGCGGTGTCGTCCACGTCTAATCCTGCGGCTGACCCGTGGCCGTAGGAGATGCGCGGGTAGAGCCCACGTACGATACGGGTGGCCATCCCAATGGACCGGGACTCCCAAATATCGCTCAGCGCTGCGAAGTAGCTCTCGAAGTATGGTTCACGCAACTCATCGGGGCCGAGGCGGAATCCGTTGGCGGTTGAGGAGAGGGTGTCGTTTGAGAGGGTGCTGTCTTCCATAACTGTACGGTATGCCTCTGCCTTGTGCTCGGCCTGCGGTAATGCCGCGAGCGCGTAAGCGTAACCATTGGCTGAGATGGAGGAGGGGTTGTAGCGGGCCGCCTGGTTCAGCTCAGCGACGCTCACAAGGTTCCGTTCGGCGAGGGCGCCAAGGGCGGCCCAGCCGAGGTTCTGGTCGTAGGGTATGCCTGTGGCCACTGCAATGTCTCCGGTGGTGTCTTCAAAGGCCCCGCGGGCGATGTCGCGGCACGTTTCTTCGCCTTGGGTGGCGACGCCGCTAACCGTGATGAGGGCGCGGAGCAGGATGAGCTGTGCATCCGAGCCGGGGGAGGCGGCTGCGAGGGCGGTGCTGAAGGCATCATGGAGTGCGTTGTAGAGGTTTTCCCGTTCTGTTTGGGAGGCATAGTTCGCTACCGCTGCTTGGGCGTGGGAGACCATGCTGCCAAGCAGAGAGGCGCTGGGCTCGAGGGACACGTTGCGCACTACTGCATCTACGAAGGTGCTGACTGGCAGGCGGGCATCACGCACATTCTCCCAGAGTGCGCCCCAGATCAGCCCGCGAGATAGCGTGGATTCGAGGGTGGATACACCAGCGATTGCAGCCTGCAGCCCATCGTCGTTAGTGAGCGCCACTTTTGCGTAGGTGTGGTCCTGGGCGTTGAGCATGAGCAGGTCGGCTTCACCCACCTGCTTTTTGTGCTCATCGGTGAGCTCAACCCGGTATTCTGTGATGGGCTCACTGGGGTATTCCAGGGAGAGTACCCCTGTTGAGACCAGCCGGTTCTCATGCTGGCGGAAGGTCTCTAGTTTGACCACATGCGGGCGCCCCACCCCTGCGGGTATGCCTTCGGGGAGCTGCTGGGTGAGGTACAGGTCGGTGAGTTGCCCGTCGGTTCCGTAGACGCGGCGGGTTCCCAAAGTTGAGAGACCTGAGGTTTGCAGCCAGGCCCGTGACCACGCCTGCATATCCCTGCCGGATACTTCGTTGAGTACGGACAGGAAATCGTTGAGGGTGGTGTTCGCCCATTCGTGGCGTTTGAAGTACACGCGGGCTGCTTCGATGAAGGTGTCGAAGCCCACGTAGGCGACCAGCTGTTTGAGTGTGGAGGCCCCTTTAGCATAGGTGATGCCGTCAAAGTTTTGGCTTGCCGCCTCAAGGTGCGCAATGTCGGCCACGATCGGGTGGGTGGTGGGCAGCTGGTCCTGCTGGTACGCCCATGCTTTGCGCTGGTTGGCGAAGGTGACCCAGGCGTCTTTGAACCCGTTGGCTTCGATAGCGCCGAGAGTGCCCATGAAATCGGCGAAGGATTCTTTGAGCCAGAGATCGTCCCACCATTTCATGGTGACTAGATCGCCGAACCACATGTGCGCCATCTCGTGGCAGATGGTGTTGGTGCGCCCCTCCAAGTCATCCTCGGTGGCACCAGAAACAAAAATGTAGTCTTCGGTGAAGGTCACCATACCCGGGTTTTCCATGGCGCCAATATTGTATTCGGGCACGAATGCCTGCTCATACTTGGGGTATGGGTAGGGGTAGTCGAAGAGGTCTTGGAAGAAGTCCAGCCCGTTTTTGGTGACCTGGAAAATATTGTCGTAGTCGAAATGCGGTTTGAGGGAGTAGCGGCAGTAAGCAACCAACGGCACGTCTCCACTATTGACGGTGCTCTGGGGACGGTAGGTGTCGGTTGCGGTGAAGTATTCTCCGGCAAGAATCGCGGTGATGTAGGTGGAGATACGTTCAGTGGGGGCAAAAACACGTTTGGTGATACCCGAATCGGTGGGGTCGGGTACTTCCGTTTCAAGCACCCCGTTAGAGCTGACCACCCATTCTTTGGGGGCGGTGACCCGGAAATTGAAGACAGCTTTCAGGTCGGGCTGCTCAAAGTTCGGGAAGACTCGGCGGCAGTCGGCGGGCTCGTACTGGGTATAGAGGTATACGCGCTGATCGGAGGGGTCGATGTAGCGGTGTAGGCCCTCCCCGGAGCGCGAGTAGTAGGAGCGCCCATGAATGGTGAGTTCGTTGTGTTTGGCCAGGTTCGGCAGTTTAATACGGGATCCGTCAATGACTTCGGTGAGGTTCAGGTGGGTGCCGTTGAGCCTGACTGAGTCAATGGAGTGGTGAATGTAATCGATGAATGTTTCGGCTCCGGCTTTGGCGTCAAACCGTACGGTGGTGACGGTGGGGTAGGATTCTCGGGTCTCGTCCTTGGCATGGGTGAGATCCAAATGCACGTGGTATGACTCTACGGTGAGTAGCTCTGAGCGGTGCGCGGCTTCTTCGCGGGTAAGGTTCTCATTCTTCATAGTCTCTATTCTAAGCTTCTGTGCGGTGAGGAAATGAGCGTGTCGAGACGGCGCGGCGCGGTACGGGTTAGAGTACGCCATAAACGGTGCGGGAAATTCGGGGCGGTCATGAAACCGTCCCACAACACCCCGCAAACAGTGGTGTATAACACGTCTATTTGATTTGCGCGGGTGCGGTAAAGCCCGTAAAGTATTACATGTTGCTGTGGGCGGCCACTCTGTGAAGGCCCACAAGTCACCTGCGCGGGTGGCGGAATAGGCAGACGCGCTAGCTTGAGGTGCTAGTC
>ERZ773075.62-NODE-62-length-94699-cov-14.4897_pt1 | contig 94699 bp, 85 predicted proteins | sample MGYA00580614_ERZ773075 | MGnify/ENA primary metagenome ERZ773075 (study PRJEB29015, sample SAMEA2738021) | human oral metagenome | biome: human oral; feature: human-associated habitat; material: dental | place: China | collected 2043 ...
GCACCAGGGCGTCGTAGATGGCGCTGTCGCCGTGGGGGTGGTAGAGGCCCATCACCTCGCCGACCACGCGGGAACACTTGTTCCAGCCGCGGTCGGGGCGGTATCCGCCGTCCCACATGGCGTACAGGACGCGGCGGTGCACGGGTTTCAGGCCGTCGCGCACGTCCGGGAGGGCGCGCCCGACGATCACGGACATGGCGTAGTCGAGGTAGGACTTCTGGATCTCCACCTGGAGATCGACGGGGGTGGTGTGCCCCTGCATCATGGAGAGGCCCTGCGCCTCGGCCTCGAGCTGTTCGTCGACGCCCTCGGGGCGTTCGGTCTCGTCAGCCACTTGGTAACTCCTTAGCCTTCGGGTCGCGGGGATCAGATGTCCAGGAACCGGACGTCGCGGGCGTTGTGCTGGATGAAGCTGCGCCGCTGCTCGACGTCCTCGCCCATCAGGATGGAGAACATCTGGTCGGCCATGGCGGCGTCCTGCAGGTTGACCTGCAGCAGGATGCGTTTGGCCGGGTCCATGGTGGTCTCCCACAGGTCGTCGGCGTTCATCTCACCGAGACCCTTGTAGCGCTGGATCGGGTTGACGTTGGGCAGTTTCTTGCCGTCGGCCAGCCCGGCGTCACGCATCGCGTCGCGTTCCTCGTCGCTGTAGGCCAGTTCGTGGGGGGCGTTGGTCCAGCGCAGCCGGAACAGCGGCGGCTGGGCCAGGTAGACGTGCCCGGCGTCGATGAGGGGCCGCATGAACCGGAACAGCAGCGTCAGCAGGAGGGTGCGGATGTGGGCGCCGTCGACGTCCGCATCGGCCATCAGCACGATCTTGTGGTAGCGCAGCTTGTCGAGGTCGAAGTCCTCCTGGATGCCGGTGCCGAGGGCGTTGATGATCGCCTCGACCTCCTTGTTGGCGAGGATCTTGTCCAGGCGGGCCTTCTCGACGTTGAGGATCTTGCCGCGGATCGGGAGGATGGCCTGCGTCTTCGGGTCACGGCCACCGCGCGCCGAGCCACCCGCGGAGTCGCCCTCGACGATGAACACCTCACAGTCGGTGGGGTTGCGGGACTGGCAGTCGACGAGCTTGCCCGGCAGGCCGCCGCCGCCGAGCAGGCCCTTGCGGTTGCGGGCCATGTCACGGGCCTTGCGGGCAGCGATCCGGGCCTGTGCCGCCGCCTGCGACTTGCGGACGATGTCCTTGCCCTCGGCGGGATTGCGCTCGAACCAGTCACCCAGCCGGTCGTTGAGGGCCTTCTGCACGAACGACTTCGCCTCGGTGTTGCCGAGCTTGGTCTTCGTCTGGCCCTCGAACTGCGGCTCAGCCAGTTTGATGGAGATGATCGCCGTGAGACCCTCGCGGATGTCGTCACCGGAGACCCGGTCCTCCTTCTTCTTCACCAAGCCCCAGGTCTCGCCCCACCGGTTGACGGTGTTGGTCAGCGCGGCACGGAAACCCTCCTCGTGGGTGCCGCCCTCGTGGGTGTTGATGGTGTTCGCGAAGGTGTGCACCGAGCTGGCGTAGGAAGAGTTCCACTGCATCGCGATCTCCAGGCTCATGCCCTGGACGTCGTCGTCGGACTCGACGTCGATGACGCTCGGATGGATGGGATCCTTCGACTGCGACAGGTAGCGCACGTAGTCGATCAGGCCATGCTCGAAACGGAAGGAGTCGTTGCGCTGCTCCTCCTCGGCGTCCTCGCCCTGGCGATCGACGGTGCGCAGGTCGGTGAGAGTGATCCTGAGCCCCTTGTTGAGGAACGCCATCTCCCGGAACCGCGTCGCGAGGGTGTCGTAGTTGAAGACGGTGGTCTCGAAGATGTCGGGGCTGGGATAGAAAGTGACGGTGGTGCCGGTGTCCTCGGTCTCCTCAAGCTCTTCCAGATCACCGCGGGGCACGCCCAGATCGAAGGTCTGCGCGTAGCGGTGGCCGTCCCGGGAGACCTCGACGGTGAACTCACGCGAGAGGGCATTGACGACGGAGGATCCGACGCCATGAAGGCCGCCGGAGACCTTGTAGCCGCCGTCACCGAACTTGCCTCCCGCGTGCAGGACAGTCAGCACCAGGGTGACGGTCGGGATCTTCTCAACGGGATGCTCCTTGACGGGGATGCCGCGGCCGTTGTCGGCCACCCGCACACCACCGTCGTCGAGGAGAACAACGTCGATCTGGTCGCAGTACCCGGCCAGGGCCTCGTCGACGGAGTTGTCGACGATCTCGTAGACCAGGTGGTGCAGCCCGCGTTCCCCCGTCGAGCCGATGTACATGCCGGGACGCTTCCGGACCGCCTCCAGGCCCTCCAGCACCGAGATCTGGTCGGCGTCATAGACCGCGTCGATGTGGGTGCTGTCACCCTGGCCTAGATCGCCTTGAGGGTCCAGCTCGCTCGCCTGCTCTTCTGTCACGCGGTGCTCCCGTTCCATGAAACAGCCGCCGGATGAACCGACGGCGCGTACAACCTTGCCAAGTCTACCGCGAAACCCGGGTGACATTCTCCCGAAACCCCCTGCCATCCGGCCAGAATCCACGCTCTGACCTTCCAGCAGGGGTGAGGATGACTCGGGATACAGCCCCCCGGGGCCCCAGCGCGCCAGAAGGCTTTCTGAACCACCTTCATCTCCCACGGCACTATCTCTAGACGGGCCACACCACACACCACAGGACTCCTGCAACGAACCGGACCCGAGCCATGGCAGTTTTTGTCAGAACCCATCATTAGAGTTCCATGTCATCAAACCAAGATTGGAGTTCCCATGGGCGTGTACGGAGTCTATACAGCCGTTGACGACGAAACTTTCAAACAGATCAGCTTTCTGAACAAGGAAAAGCTTCCCGTACAGATAGCCGAACTGGAGAAGAAGGACGATGTCCCCTCCTGCGACCTGGGCAAGCTCTGGGATGGGTTGCACTACCTACTCACCGGCATCAGGACACAAGATGCCGTTGATGAGGGCCTGCACAGCGAGGTGATCCTCGGGATCAAACCGCTGAAAATTGGCTACGACTTCGCCAGCGGCATCCCGGCGGCGGATGTCGTGCGTATCGCCGATGCGATAGAGCTGGTCGACATCAATGCCCTCATCCGAGCAGCGGATTTCCAGGCCTTCGAGGCCGCCGGGGTCTACCCGGCCATATAGGATGAAGACCCTGAGCTCCTGCGAGACGAACTGACAGGCTATTTCCATCAGCTCCGTGACTTCTATCGCCAGGCAAGAGACCGCGGTCACAGTGTCATCGTGGGCATCTGGTGAGAGCGTCACGGCGATGATCCGAGACCATCAGGATCCGTTCATACCGGTTGAGATTATCCATAGGTGTCCCTCGGTCCCCGGCCCTGGATGGAGCGGCGGCCGCGCCGCCAGTTCGGCGCGCGCGGGCCCAGGACCTCGATGCGCAGGACCATCCGGTCACCGAGGGCCTGATTGAGTCTGGCGACCAGCGGCCCGGCGCTGTATTTCATCGCCGAGGACCAGGCGGTGGAGTCGCACTGGATGGTCAGGGTCCCGTCATGGAACTCGACGGGGACGGAATGCTGAGCGTTCACGGCGCCGACGAGCCCGGACCAGTCGCGCAGCACGGTGGCCAGGGAGATCTGGCGGTGCCAGCCACGTCTTTTTGCGACGGCGTCCAGGACGCTGCCGATCGGCTGCGGGTCGCGGTCGTCGGGGTGGGCGCCGGATCGTTGCTCCCCGGCCCAGCGCCGGCGTTTCGGGATTTTCGGGGGCAGCGCCGGGACCTCCGGCAGCAGGGGGGAGGTGCGCGCCGTCTGGTGCGCGATCTCACTGGCCAGCTCCAGCCCGGTCGGGTCGTAGACGTCCTCCGCGGGCAGGTCGTCGTCACTAACCGGTTCAGTCATCTGTCACCTCCGCTGCCTCGCCAGCCGGCCGCACGGTGCCGTCGTGTACCTGAAAGCGTAGCGCCGACGGGAAATCGGGGACATCCGCCCCGACGGCGGCCGTGATGAGCACCTGCTCTGCGTCGGCCACAGCTCCGGCTAGGCGTTCCCGGCGGGTGGCGTCGAGTTCTGAGAAGACGTCGTCGAGGACCAGGACGGGCTCGATGCCGTCGGCGCGGACCAGGGCGAAACCACCTAGCTTCAGCGCCAGCGCGAGGGACCACGATTCCCCGTGGGAGGCGTACCCCTTGGCCGGTAGGGAGCCGATGGACAAGGTGACGTCGTCGCGCTGCGGCCCGACGAGGGTGACCCCGCGGGCGATCTCGTCGCGCCGCCGCTGCGCCATGGCCTCCAGCAGTCGCGCCTCAAGGGTGCCGCGGACGGCGTCGACGGGGATGCCGGACAGGTCAAGGGAGGTCTTGTACTGCGCCGAGATCTGGTTGTTCACCGGGGCGATGGTCTCGTATGCCGCGGCAGCGTGCGGCAGAACGTCGGCTAAGGTGTCGAGGCGGGCGTGCAGCAGTTCGGCGCCGATCCGCGCGAGTGCCTCATTCCAGGCCTGTAGTGTTGTCTCTTCCTCGGTCGCCGCCTGCCGCATCGACTTCCCGGACATCGCCTTGAGCAGTGAATTGCGCTGCCGCAGGACCTTCTCCAGGTCGGCACGCACTCCGGCCATGCGCGGCCAGCGAGTGGTGACGAGGGTGTCCAGCCAGGCCCGGCGGTCCGATGGATCACCGCGCACGATGGCCAGGTCTATGGGCGAGAAGACGACGGTGCGCAGCGCCCCGATGAGATCACGAGGGCGCGCCAGGGGAGCCCGGTTGAGGCGCGCGACATTGCTGCGGCCGTTGGTTACCTCAAGTTCGAGCGTGATGAGACGCTCGTCGCCACGAGAGGCCTGCACCCTGGCTCGCAGGATCGCGGACTCAGCGCCGGCGCGGATCAGAGGTGCGGTGGCGGAGACACGGTGAGACGACATTGTCGAGAGGTATTCGACGGCCTCCACCAAGTTGGTCTTACCCTGCCCGTTTGATCCGACGAACACATTCACGCCGGCGACGAGATTCAGCTCAGCGGCACTGTAGTTGCGGAAGTCGGTGACTGACAGGTGAGTGACGAACATCGTCTTCAAATCCTACGGGCAGATCTCACCGGAAGAAGCTAACCACCCGTTGACACTCGTAGCGCCGCATGAAAAAGGGAGGGAGCAACCGCTCCCTCCCGAACATTGGACCTCAGCTCACTGCTGTGGCGGCTGACCCTGCTGAGGTGGGTAAGACTGCTGGGGCTGCTCCTGCTTGTTGTTTTGCATAAAACCAAGCACCACGAGAATGATTCCTATAATTCCCAGGATTATCCCGAACCAAGGTTGCATTCCCTCGACAAAAAACAATAGCTTGAACTGGAGGTTGAAAATCGGCAGAATCAGTGATCCGAAGCCGAGAAGGATGAGAAGGCCTCCAAGGGAGATCATGTGTCTTTTCCTTTCGTATGCCTGAACACCAGGCTAAGCGATCACGAAGCCAAGCGCCACAGGGGGTGTGTCGGCCATTGGTTCAAGCCAGATATGCCAGGCGGAAAAGAAGATCTTTAAATTATTTATTCCTGCAATATCAGCTGGGCAGGCGCATGAGCATAATGACGTGACGATAATCGAACAGCTGATCACCGTCGATCGTCGCCAGGCCCGTGATGAGGCACGGCTTGCCAGGAGCGGTGAAGGAGAAGTGCGCGTAGGGAGCATCGAGAGCCCCGAGGGCGTCGAGCAGGTAGTGCGGGTTGAACCCGGCAGCCTCAATGGACTTCTCCTCGCCGGTGACCTCAACCTGTGCCTCGATGGCCTCGGACGCGTGCGCCTGGTCGCCAGTGGCGGCCTCAAGGGCAATGTGGTCGTCCTCGATGATCATCCGCAACGGTGTGTTGCGCTCCGCGACAAGCGAGACGCGCTTGACAGCAGCCAGCAGGTCGGCGGTGGGTACACGCACGGTCACGGTGCCGACGACATCCATCAAGTGCCGGACCTTCGGGAAGGCCTGGTTCAACAGCCGGGTAGTAGCCTCCCGCCGTCCCCTCGTACCCTCGCCAATAAAACCGACCAGACCCTCACCCTCGGACTCCGTAGTCGACAGCGACACCGTCACCGTCTTACCGGAGGTCAGCGACTTCGCGGTATCAGCCAATACACGTCCCGGTACGAGCACAGCACCCTCGATATCCGGTGACGACGGCTGCCAGGTGAGCTCTTTTAGGGCCATCCGGTAGCGATCGGTGGCCAGCAGCGAGAGCTGGTCGCCGTTGATCTCCACCCGCACGCCGGTGAAGACGTTGAGCAGCTCGTCGCGCCCGGCGGCGATCACCACCTGGCTGACAGACTTCTCGAAGACGGAGGCGTCGACGAGACCGGTCTGGGTCGGCATCTCAGGAAGCGTCGGGTATTCGTCGACGGGCAGGGTCTGGAGGCTGAACCGTGCGGAACCACACGTCAGCTCGACCTGGGAGTGGTCGGCGGTCATGTCGACAGGCTTGTTGGGCAGGGAACGCGCGATCTCATTGAGCAGGCGCCCCGACACCAGCACCGTCCCCTCGTCGGTGACCTCGGCCGGCATCGTCACCTGCGCCGACGTGGTGGAGTCGAAGCTAGAGAGTGTCACCTCATCGCCGGAGGCGTTCATCAGCAGCCCCGCGAGGATCGGGGCCGTGGGACGATTCGGCAAGCTGCGAGCCACCCAGGCAACGGCGTCGGCCAATGCGTCGCGCTCCACTCGAATCTTCACATCGTCCCCTTCAGTATTTGACACCAGCCACCACGGCGTGGTTTCCCGTCAGCATACCGGTAGAAACCCGGATCAACATGGATTCACAGGTCCCAGTTCAATCAGCCTGCCGGACGGCTTCATCCTGCCAGTGGATGCGGTCCGGCCGCGTCAGCCGTTTGGTCTTGGCGTGACCGGAGGTCTTCCACAGTTCCACCGCCGTGACTTTGATGGTTTTTCTGTAATTACATCCTCATACTCATAGTAACGCCTGTGGAAGCTGTGGAAAACTGTTGAAACACCTTGTCAGAGCAGTATTATGGGTGTGGATGGGATGTGGATTACTCGAAAACTACACGGGGAGGATCTGTGGGTTACTTTCCACCTGCTCCCTGTCCACCGCGGTGTCCACCACGAACTGAACAGATGTGTGGATAACTCATGGAAGGTTGCGTCCACTCGACGGATGTCCTGTGCCCGCTGTTCATTGCCTGCCGTGCGGGCAGCATCCGGCGCCCCAGGCATGGGTCGCTGCGGGGCTGAGGAACTGCTTAGTTCTGCTTGATGCGGTTGGTGAGCTCAGTCACCTGGTCGAAGAGCTGGCGGTCTTCGCCCATCTTCGTGTCGATTTTCTTCACTGAGTGCATGACGGTGGTGTGGTCGCGGCCCCCGAAGCGGGAGCCGATCTTCGGCAGTGACAGATCGGTGAGCTCCCGGCATAGGTACATGGCGATCTGCCGGGCCCGGGCCAGGGCAGCGACCCGGCTGGCGCCCGTCAACTCGTCGGCTGAGATGCCAAAGTAGTCACAGGTTGCGGAGATGATCGAGTCGGCGTCGACGTGGATGTCGTTGCCGTCGGGCATCAGGTCCCGCAACACCCGTTCCGTCAGCTCGAGGGTGATCTCCTGTTGGTTGAGACTGGCCAGGGCAGCGACGCGGGTCAGGGCGCCCTCGATCTCGCGGATATTGGTGGTGATGTGGGATGCGATGTGTTCCAGCACTTCCGTACCGGCAGTCAGTCGCTGTGATGCCGCTTTCTTGCGGAGGATGGCGATGCGTGTTTCCAGGTCGGGGGGCTGGATATCGGTCATCAGGCCCCACTCGAAACGGGATCGAAGACGCGGTTCGAGCGCCTCCAATAGTCGTGGGGGACGGTCGGAGGACATCACGATCTGCTTCTGCGCGTTGTGGAGTGTGTTGAACGTGTGGAAGAACTCCTCCTGCGTCTGGATCTTCGCCTCCAGGAACTGGATGTCGTCGACCAGCAGTACGTCCACGTCGCGGTAGGCCCGCCGGAACTCGGCCGTCCGGTTGTCCGAGATGGCGTTGATGAAGTCGTTGGTGAGCTCCTCGGTAGACACGTAACGCACACGTAGGTTCTCGTAATAGCTGCGGACGTAGTGCCCGATCGCATGGAGCAGATGCGTTTTCCCCAGCCCGGACGGCCCGTAGATCATCAGCGGGTTGTAGGACTTGCCGGGCTGCTCTGCGACAGCAGCTGCCGCGGCATGGGCGAAGCGGTTTGAGGATCCAGCGACGAAGGACTCAAACGTGTAACGGGGATTCAGTTTGAGGTCGGAGTTCGCGCTGGGAGGGCGGCGGTGCTGGACCTTCTCGTCGATGAGTTTCGGAGCGGGCGTGGCTTTCTGCTCGGGCGCCTCGACGTGCAACTCCGGGTCGATGACGAACGCCAGGTAGGTCCTGGTTCCTGTCACGGTGCTGAGTCTGGTTTCGATCTCGGTGCGTAGCTTGGTTTCGATGCGCTCGCGGGTGGTCTCGTCGGAGACGGCCAGCATCACGGTGTTGCTGTGCATCGCGAGAGGCTTGGTGCGGCGCAGCCAGGCCCGGGAGGAGATGGGGACTTCGCCAACGATCCGTTCCCACATGGCGTCCAGCTCGGGCACGGGGGGTACGGACACGGGCGACTCCTTCCTGACGAGGCACTCTGCCCGGGGCAGAGCGGTATTCCACAGGGTTGTCCACAACAGGGTATAAGTCCCCCCACCCTGGACGGCGGCCGCCGAGCACTGTGGATAAGCCAGCCGCGTGGAACATGAAACTAGTGCTCCTGGAAGCCATCCGCAACACGGGAAACGCCCTTTTCGTGGACTACAATGATGTAATTTGCTGCGCCTGGGAGCGCGTCGTCACGGTTTGTGGAAATCCCACGCTGCGCGTATCGTTGGACAGCCGCTGCCGAAGGGAGCGGACCTTCCCCGGGACCCCTCGGGGCCCTTGAGTTGAAGATCACCTTACGGAGTCATCGCCATGAGCAAGCGCACCTTCCAGCCGAGCAACCGTCGTCGTAGCCGCACGCACGGTTTCCGTGCCCGCATGCGCACCCGCGCCGGTCGCGCCATCCTGAGTGCCCGCCGTCGCAAGGGTCGTGTGGAACTGTCTGCCTGACCCTGGTAGTGCTGCCCCGATCCCGCCGCCTGCGTCGTTCCGGTGACTTCACCGCGACGTTCCGGCAGGGTGTGCGGGCCGGTACCCCGAGTGTTGTGGTTCACGTAGCAGTGAGCACCCAGAATCCACCCGAGGAGACTCGGGTGGGTTTTGTTGTGTCCAAGGCAGTCGGGAATGCGGTGACCCGCAACCGGGTGAAACGCCGTCTGCGACATCTCGTCGGCGGTCTTCCTGTCCCGTTTGCCGCTGACGTGGTGGTGCGGGCCCTGCCATCCGCCGCCATGGAACCCGAGAGACTGTCCGGCGACCTCGAGTTCGCCTGGAAGCGAGCTTTCACGAGGGCGACGTGTTGAAATACCCGATGCTCTGGTTCATCCGGGCCTGGCGCAAGTTTATTTCCCCGCTGTATGGGGAGGTCTGCAAGTTTCATCCCAGCTGCTCCGCCTACGGCGAGCGCGCGGTCGAGTTTCACGGTGGGATCAAGGGGGCTTTCCTGATCGTGCACCGCATCGCGCGCTGCCATCCATGGTCGGCAGGTGGAGTCGAATATGTTCCCGGGACTCCCGAGGCCGCCACATGGGCCGAGGAAGTCCGACGAGACGAGGCCCGGGTGTTCTCCGGGCAGAAGGTGTCCTAGATGATCGACCTCATGGTGCCGCTGTCCATCTGGGACAGCATCTATGGAATGCTCTCCGCGATGATGCAGCCCCTGTACTGGGCCATCTCCGGACTGCTGGTGCTGTTCCATTCGCTCTGGAGCCCGCTGTTCGGGCCAGACTCCGGGATCTCATGGGCGCTGTCCATCGTCTGCCTAACCCTGATGGTGCGGACCCTGATGGTCCCGTTGTTCGTCAAGCAGATCAATTCCTCGCGGGCTCTACAACTGATGCAGCCCAAAATCCAGGATCTGCGGAAGAAGTACGGCGCAGACCAGCAGCGCCTCGCACAAGAGATGCAGCGGCTCTATGCGGAGGAGGGGGTCAACCCGACGGCCTCCTGTCTACCGATGCTGCTGCAGGCGCCGGTCTTCCTGTCCCTGTACCGGGTCTTGCAGGGCGTCGCGGACCATCAGGTGCGGGGCTACTGGTTCCACGTCAACCCGGATCTTGTGACGTCGCTGCAGGAGGCGAGCCTTTCCGGCGCAAGGCTGTCGGGCCGCATCTTCCCTATGGACAGTTTTAGTCCCACCCAGCTGCTGGGCGTCGTCCTGATCGCCCTACTGGTGACCACGCTATTCCTGACGCAGCTTCAGCTGATGCGCAAGAACATGCCGCCGGAGGCGTTGACCGGTCCCATGGCACAGACGCAGAAGATGATGCTCTACTTCTTCCCGATCATGTATGCGGCCTCGTCGGCGGTGCTTCCGATCGGTGTGCTCATCTACTGGACGGTCAGCAACTTCTGGACGATGGCTCAGCAGGGAATCCTCATCCGCAACAATCCAACACCCAACACGCCCGCCTACATCGATTGGGAGGAGCGGATGCGTGCCCAGGGCAAAAACCCGAAGGCCATCATGGAGGCGCGGAACGCGAAACGCCGCAAGAACAGGCGGCCTGCTATGGCGGTTGCCCAGCCGGAGGCCGACGAGAACGGACGCCGTCGCGTCGTGCGCCAGCAGGTCAGCCGCACGACCTTGAAAACCGACAGCTCGAACGGGTCGGGAGGGCAGAGCCAGGTGCGTCGCCAGCCCCGCAACACCAGTCGGTCTGTTCGTAAGAAGAAGTGAATCCGGTCCCTGCGGGGGCGATCCGATCGGAGTGACATGAGTGAGAAGACCGACAACGAGACCCTCCTCGCCGAGGGCGACCTGGTGGCTGACTATCTCGAAGAGCTGCTGGACATCGCAGATCTCGACGGTGATATCGAGAACTCCGTCAGCAACAAGCGCGCTTACATTGTCATCGACACCGAGGACGACCGCCTGGTCGGCAAGGACGGCCAGGTGCTCGACGCACTGCAGGAGCTGTCCCGCCTGGTTGTGATGACCGAGACGGGACATCGCTCCCGGCTTACCCTGGACATCGGCGGTTTCCGGGAGCGGCGGCGTCTTGAGCTGGTGGCGCTCGCGAAGGACGCGGTCGCGGAGGTGCTGGAGAATGGCGAGCCCGTCAGAATGGCACCGCTGAATGCCTACGAGCGCAAGATCATCCATGATGAGGTGGCCGCGGCTGGCCTGACCAGCGAGTCGGAGGGCGAGCCTCCCTTCCGCCGCGTGGTGGTCTCCAAACCCTGACGAGCGATCTCGGTAGCAAAGCAGAAAAGTGGATACCGATGACTATGCAGGAGACAGAGGATCAGGGCGCTGCCGAACAGGTCGCACGGGATGCCCTGAGGAGGAGATTTCCGCAAGGGGCTGACAGGCTGGAGGCCTACGCCGGGATTCTGCGTGACCGCGGCATTGAATGGGGCCTGCTGGGGCCGCGCGAGGCGGGCAAGGTCTGGAGTCGCCATATCTCTAACTCCCTGGCCCTGGTCGATGTCCTGGGGCAAGGAGTGGACGCGGCGGATATCGGTTCTGGCGCTGGTCTTCCCGGGATTCCGATGGCGCTGTGCCGCCCTGATCTTAGGGTGGTCTTGCTGGAGCCTTTGCTGCGGCGCTTCAATTTCCTGAATATCGCTGTCGAGGAACTCGGTCTCGCAGACCAGGTGGAAGTGCAGCGGCTGCGCGCCGAGGACTGTGACGAGGTATTTGATGCGGTGATATGCCGTGCCGTAGCTCCTCTGGAAAAATTGCTGAAATGGACCACCCCGATGTTTTTCCCTGACGGTGAGCTACTCGCCTTGAAAGGGGCTGGTGCGGAGGAGGAAATCGCGAAAGCCAGTAAGCGCTTGAACGGATACCAGCTGACTGCCCAGGTGCTTCAGGTCCGTGCCGCTCCGGAGGTCGAGGGAGCACGCGCCATACGAGTGACTAAATCAATTTAGCGACAAATCTCTTGAACGATAGGTGCTGTGCCTCTGAGACAGATAGCCTTGTCAAATGGTATTTTGGCCGTCGTGCTAGCTGAGGCGTACCTTCCGTCTCCGGCGCCTCGTTTCCCGTGACTGAGTGTATTCACTGGTCCGGGCGTACCAAATCGAGCAGAGGCACTAAGACGTCCGCTGGAAACGTTTTTCATTGACGAGGTATCCATATACGCAACCAAGAGGGTTATATTCACGGGTGATCTTCAGGGCAACAGAACTCCTCGTGGCGGTAGCTATGAATAAGAGTATTCAGGAGTGTGGGGTAGCGGATGGCTAAAGGCCAGCAAAGAAATAACCCCACATGGGGTATTGCCATGGAGTCAGGAAGCTGATCACAACCGCAAGCAACCTTGGAGGCTTATCCATGGTGGTCTACAAGGTAACAGAGCCCCTCGTTGCGAGGAGTCTTTTGTAGGCGCGAATAAGCCTCCAGGATTGATAGAGGGATTACCGGAACCGGACTGAAAGTCCTTCGTGAATAGTCTCCTTAGTAGTTCGTTCACGACTGCAAGCAACTCTAGAGGCTTATTCAGCAATGCTGCTGAGTCCCTGGCAACCCGCGCTTGACAAGGGGAGATGTCACGGATGGAGTAATTCATGAGTAACCCTCCTGACCCTGACGTAGAGACTCATTGCAAGTAATTTCCTCGCCAGTCTTATGTTGCACGAGGCCCTGGTAGCGGCTGATGTGATCGCGGCCGAGGACACCCTGCGCCTAGCGCCTAGCGGCTCTGCTGTGGCGCGGTGGCTGAGACGACGAGGGTGGCGTCCCCACTTCGAGGGCAACGAGGTTGCCCGGAGCATGGAGCTGAGATGTATCCACGGGGCGGCTTCATGTCGCGGCTTCGGCTCAGTTTGCCCGGAAAATTTCCATGCGACTCATCATCGTCTGCGGCTGACAAGGCATTTTGGGCTATTGCAAGTCGCCCGTATGGCATAAATTGCGAGAGTATTGCTGCTATGCATTAGCGGGTGCAAGGCAGCGGGTGTTTTCTCTGATCTCGTCGGTGACAGTCCTTCGTGCAATGCGGCAGCAGCAGGATCTGATCGTCGTTCCATCAGACTATTGCCAGCGTCGTGGGTGTACTCACACAATCCTGTTGAGAGAGTCGGCTGACATGGTGCACGTCAGGTGTTTTGGACTTTATTCATCATCGACACATGCCAATGTGCATCGTGGCTGTGGTTCACCGCGATGGTGTCTAGAGTGGCTTGCCTCGTCGTCATCCTCGTGGCGGAGGTCTCCAGGTTGTTGAGTTCTCGATTTAGTGAGACACCGGTCAGGCTAGGGGATGAGAAGCATTGCCGCTGTCATGGGCAGTTGTGTGAGGTGGGCCGCATCAGAAGAGATGCTGGGGCCACACGCTGACGGCATAGTGATGCCGGTCCGCCGCCTCGGGATTACGCGGAAATCCTCGCTAGCAGAACCGTGAGTTATCTCTGCCAGACACCGACTGGCAAAGACGAGGATACTGGCTGGCGGGTAAGGGATAGCTTCATGCCACGTGCTGACCTGACCGGCAAGGCTTATTCATCGCCTCGGACAATCTGGCTCCGGCAAGGGGTTTCGCCATCCTCCCGGTTATCCGTGAATAAGTCCCAGTTTGTCGCTATATGGGTTGAAGATTTTTCTCTTTCAGATTCTCTGCCTGGGAGAGTGGCGGTGCGTTTCACGTGAAACGCACCGCAGAGTCAAGTTTGCACGCCCTTGATGACTGCGCCGGACGTTCGTCAGTGAGAGGTGGCCAGAGCGGATGCTGTGCCAAGGTAGCCGAGCGAAGAAGTGCTACCGGATTGTATCCATACCGCGAGAGAGGTGGCCGAAGCGAGGTGCCGCATCCGGGGCCGGAAGTCACTGGCGAATGATGACACGTGACCAGGTACCAGGGCGTTGCGGCGGATGGGTAGGGGATGGGGTGCAGCGCAGGTTCTTTGGGGATCCTGGTTGTTCACGAGGTTATGAGCGATTTGTCCAGGGAACGCATCGCAGTCACTGTCTGCTTGTAAATCGATGCACCACCCGGTCGGCTGGCCAAAGGGCGCTTGGTTTGTTGCTTCATATCGTCAGGTTCTCCAGAGCTGCCATCGGTAAACTTCCGCGGCAAAGACGCCCACCGACGATGGTCAACATCATGGCTTCACGTTAGAGCAGGATTTTAGCCATGCGAGTCGGGTGATTCACAGTGGTGATGCGTGTCTTCGTCTTTGTGCCGGATGTTCTCTCTGGCGCGCCTTGCTCGTGGTGTGGGTATGACCTTCATCATTTCGCCTGGTTTCCTCGTCGCAGCATCTGTTCCGGACCTGCCTCTTACTGCTACTGACGAACTTTTGCATGCCATCAGAGCCGGCCCAGCCACAACGAAGATCCTCGGGAAATCGTCGACAGCGACCTTGGAGAGTATTTATATGTATATTGCTTTATCGGTACAACTTGAAGACGATCTGACTACTGTGTTGCATGTTTCTCGGAGGCTCTTGCACGTCGTGCAGATCAGCTGTCTGATGTGGAGTGGGGCGGAGGGCGTTTCACGTGAAACGACCGATCAATGGACTTACCCCCACCATTGCGGCTGCGCTCCTGACGTAGAGAAAACGCGTCAGTACATAGCGGTGTGTGGACTGGTGGATCGTAGCAGGATAGAGATTCGCTGATGGATGGGCACACGTTGCGGCTAGCCCTGGAGTCGTGTATCGGAGGCTCGTCAGCGAGGGCTGGTTCCAGAGTGGATGTTTCGCGAGGTAGTTGAGTCACGCAACACTAGGGGTGCCGCAGGCGAGGAGGTGACCGTATCCGGGGCCGGAAGCACCCGACGGGACACCCGATGCCATGTTTACTGTGTTTTCTTACGTCTTGCATGATGCTAGTAACCGCCTGCTTGATGCGTCATCCCCGCGGAGGGGAGAACCGCTGAGAAGGGACTTCCCACACATGCTGGTGTGTTCCCAGTCGGGTTCAATGCTTGTGTCCGTGGGAAGGTGTATAGGCCGTCGTAGAGGATTGTTTTTGGTGGTGTGCCTCAACACCTGCTTCGAGCCATGGCTGGGCTCTGAAATCCCTGGACCCCTCATACCATGAGGGGCTGACCTTGTCTTGACCGAGGAAACCTACCTGGTGAACGGAGAGAGCGCGTAGTGAGACCAGGAAGGAAAGCTGGTGTCGTGTGGCGTTAGTTCGCCGGTGTCTATTGGCTCTGGATGCGGCGCTCGCTTCGTTCACTTTGCTCGCGGTACGCCCCGGTAGCGTTTCGCTCGGTTGTCTTGGCGCAGCATCCACCCCGGAGCCGACTTACTGGGGAACCTCCCGACACACGGCATAAGGCTCTTCAAGGTCCGGAACCAGCCCCAGCCACGGTAGACGACGATGGCCTCCAGACCTCTAAAAGATAAATAGTTTTGCCTACTTACCTATATATGGCTTGAGGCAGATAGGAATTTAGAAATAACTCCGATGCCGTGGTGTTGTGATACGAGCCGCTCCAGAATCCGCTCTGACAAGGCATGATAAGAGCGCTGTGCTGTACGCTGACCATCGCAATGAAATCGTCAATGGCTGGGCTGCACTGATCCGGGTTGGCATACTCAAAAGAGCCCGAGCCATAGGTAAGGTGGCCATTACGGTGGACTAGCTTCCAGAGAGTCCCTCGTCACGGAGCTTCTACTTCTGTGTCACGTGGTCGAATTCAATCAGAATCAGCCGATAGGACTAGCGCTCCGCCGGGCTTTCCGCCCAGTTTCAGGACTTCGGAAGAGCTGCAGGGAGACTCCAGAAAGCCCGGGTCTCCTTATTACCGCCAAATTCACTCGTCAGGTCTGAGGTGGGAACTGCCATGCGAACACTACCTTGCTACACCCATGACGATGCCTTGAGCTTGGCAGGTGCGATCGAAGGGCTCGCACGGACCTACTGAGGGGGTTTAGCTGACGTGGCACCCAGGCCCCTGGTGGGGGTAGGGAGCGGCGCATGATTCAGCGTATTTTCACGGCGAAATCGACGGACGTGGTGGACGTTGCTTGCCCACCACCTGCCCATGAGCGGGATCTGAAGCTCGTGAAGAGCTTAAATACGACATGCTCCATCATGCTGCCTTTTCCTGCGTGTTGAGCGGCTGTATACGTTGCGTGCTTGTCGGCACAGACTCGGCCGTGGAATCGTCGGTCTGAGAGAATCCTTGCGGCAGAAAGTGTGAGGTGCTTGGAGACAGCGTTACGGGATCAAATGCCACCTTGCTTCTATCGTGACAGTGAGTGTGGGCGTCGCTTGCCCGTTGAGCGGGAGCTAGCTTCTTGGGTGTCTAGTGAGCAGGATGGGAGCGCAGCTGTTGATCGACCTCGTAGAGCTTCGAGTGGATATCGTGTCACTTCCAAATCTCCAGCTCATCTCCGCCAGGTCTTTGTCTGTAGCGCCGCATGCCGATAACACCCCAGGCAATGGGCCTACTCGCTGCCGTTTCACGTGAAACGGCAGAGAAACCCTCGATGATGGCCGGGAGAATTCCTGAGCAGGCTGGCTTCGTCAGGTGCTTTACCGTAAAACCTGGAACCCGTACCGGGTGCAGTGACTTTGCTCTTGATGGTGGCTGTCTGCTGGGGCTGTGGCATATGCGAATTCCACGGACCCCGGACTCTAAACCTAAGGTTACCCAGCGGATAATCTAGAATCAGAGGTCTGAAAGATAAGGATTACCGTGTGGCGGCAAGTCTTCAGGTGAGGCAGGGATGCGCTGCCCTGATCCAGTCGGTAGCCATGCAAGCGGAAATCAGATGCTATGACGTGGAGATCCCGCCAGAGAGCTTGATTGATTCGCAACATCCAGACATCATCCATCCTGGTTATGTGGCCTCGCCGGCCCGCACCAGCAGACCCCTCGACTTTGCCAGCACGGTACTGAAGGCTGCCTCACCACCACAGGTGGGACCTCTGAGAACTGGTCACAACTCCTTGCCTGACATGCTGGAGTTTCAAGGCGACGCTGTGACCAATGCACTGGAAACTTGGGAAGGGCGCCCGGCATGCAGTCGCCTGAGGGCTGGGCAAGCACCGTGGACCCCTGCCGTCCTATCGTGCAGAGCACTCAAGAGGATCAGGAAACCCATGCGAGGAGCATAGTATCGCCGAGAACGAAGACTATCTGTATGGTCCGTGATGCATTTGTGCTCGATCTGAGTTACCTCTATTTGCTGGCTCTGCGCTTGGTGGCTGTACACCGCTCCGTTTCACGTGAAACGGGGTTATTCCTTCTTAAGCTCATCAGTCGGGACCACCCGAATGCGCCCGGCTGCGGTGATGCGGCGGGAAGAATCCTCTACGAGCCTGGTATCGACGGTGATCCGGGGTCTGGGGGCTTTCCTTGAACGAAGTCAAACGGTGCACTGGAGGCTGGAGAACATCGGTGAAATGACAGGAACCGACGCTAGTAGGGTGGGCGAAACCTCTGGACGCTGGTTACAGTCAACTTCATGCCGGAGAATCGGTCCCGACAGATGCTGTTCGAGTAATCGAGCGCAAGGCAAACCAGATAGAGGTCAGCTGAACGTCAGCGGATCCTTGTGCCGCGCCTCATACATTCGCCGGATATCTTCAGCTATGGGGGCGGGCCCCGCCGATGTAGGTGTGTTGCAGGCCGTGTTCCGTTACGGCGGCAACTCGGGCAAGCGATACACGCTCCGGTTTGCGTCGACAATGAACAGTACAGTGCCGAGCTTGGTGCTACCCGATTCCATTGAGGGACCTCTTAATAACCATGATGCTGGTGGAAGCACTGCTGGGTGAGTGGGTGCTGTGAGCTCCCGACCAGCGCTCTACTCATGCCTGCTGCTGGATCTTCTGGGAAAACTGTTCTTTGGTGCAGTTGAAGTCTCCCGGGAGCTGCTAATACGCGACTTCCTCAGGGGAGGTGGCTCAGTGAAGGTTCTCCAGAAGCGCATCACGCAGCAGAGCATCATCGTCGATGCCACGGACAATAGCTGGCCTTGACTACTGTGGGGTAGAAACGACAGATACTCAGTCGGCAAGTGCTCTAATTCATCCTGGCTGGTGGCGGTCATCATCGATCTGTAGGTCCTGTACTGTTCGGATCCGCCTTGATCAGGTGTCTACGTAGTCCGTGGTTGCTGTCTTTGCTAATGACTTCCCGGGCCTACGACTCTAGTGCCGTGTGGCGTTAGTTCATGGGTGTTTTCGATCCTGGATGCGGCGTCTCGCTTCGCTCACCTTGCTCACAGCACGTCTAGTAGCAGTTTCACTCGGTCATCTTGGCACAGCATCCGCCCCGGGACTGCCTCCTACTAACGAACTCCCGGTACACAACTAGCAAGGCTGTCTGCGTTTCACGTGAAACGCAGACAGCCACAACGAGCTAGAAGAGTCCCCTCTGTTGAAAGGAACGGACGCCTCGACTCGAGGCCGAAGGACTAATCGCGAGCTTCCAGGAGTGAATAGCTTCTAGTTCCGCTGTGGGAGCCTCATGTATGGGTGAGTGTATTGACCAGTGCCCGAAGCATGGATGGTAACTGGGCAACCGATCCGTCACGGGGAGACCCGCAAATGCCTTCTTGTTTCGCTGCTGATGGCCAGCGACAGATGACCTTGAGGTGTGTATATCTACGACGTAGATAGTCTGCATCGCTGTCTGCGGGAGCAGTATGGTGCTGTGGTGCTTGCACCCGCAGAGGCCCCGGAGCTAAACCCCGCCTTGCCCACGGGGTGCCCATGACGTTTTGCCTGGCTGCCTTGGCATAGCATCCGCCCCGGAACGACCTCTCCCCGACATGCGACTGATGGCCAGTTAGGCCCATCTGTCAGTTCGTCTGGGAGAGCCAAGTTGGCTCGCATTGCCTATCCGCTGTCTTGGCTTCGGATCATCGTTGCTTGCATGCCTCTTCCCTTGCACCTTACCCATGGGGTTGAGCGTCGCTTCCCTCACATCCGTCGTTGGGGGCTTCTACGCAAAGCTGGTGGCTCACATAGCCCGTAGAAATACCCAGATACAGAGATATTTATATATCGCTATAACATTTAATAGGCTTGGTTACGACAGTCAAACCTCCAGCCACGGTTGCTGCCCAAAGAACCTGATCCCACCCTGGCCCGGCTGACTCGCTTTCTCATGGGCACTTGTTATGCATCGCGACCTCGTGGGTTTCGCGGCGGCTTTGCTGGCTATCGCAAGGAGGTTACCGGAGCTGGTCAGAGCAGGGACGAACCAAGATCGCTCATGGTGTGGTCCCAGTTGTCCGGTGTCATGCGGTGTCTAGCATCTCCTTATGCCTGCCAGAGCCATCGGATGTACTGCACGTTCGGAAGCAGTCCCAGGTAACGGAATCGTCTGGGGATTCTTGAGCAGATGATACGAAGACCAGGTAAGAACTAGTCGACTCGCAGCACACAGGCATCATCTCGGGGTATCGCTGGCAGCGCCCCTTGTCGAGGTCAGGAGCACCTGCCAGTCGAGTGTCAGATTTACCCGAGTGCTTTTCTTCTCTCTGACGCCTCTGCTGGACGTCACCTCTCTCACAGCGTTCCGGGAGCACCTCCCGTCGATGAGCTTCTGTCAACGGCACCTGCGTCGTGTGTGGAACTTAGCGAGAAGTAGTTCTGGAAGGGGTATTGCCAAGACAATCGAATGAAACTGGACTGGGTCGTGTCCTGGACGAGGTGAACGATACGAGGCACTACGTATCCGTGGCTGAAAACCGGCGAAATGAAGACCCGCGGCGCAAGATCACTCGTAACACCTACGCCCGACAGAATCTCTAAATTGATATCACAGTATAGAGATTCATCGGCAAGACCATCTCGTCAGGATGAGTCTGCCGCCGCCAGGCGTGGGGCCAACCTCACCGAGGTCAGGCATCTGATAGGTGTCGGCCGCTGCTGATTCACAACACCTCGGCTGGTCCCCCTGATCATTGCGAGAGATACGGAGTTACCGGGAATCTCCTGGCGGTAGACACAGCCAACCCCCACCAGACCCTTGCCGTGAAGTGCAATGCGCTGCGTCCGGCGGGGTGATCTGCGATGGATGAGTCCGGAGTTCTTTCACCTCACCCCCGCCCCTGCCGGCGGGATCCCGTACTTGCCTTGGTCTACAGGATCGCAGGTACAAGGCTTTGTGGCACCAGCGCGTTTCACGTGAAACGCACTGGTGCCAGTCTCGAGGTGTCGGCGACAACGTCATCCATTCGGATCTGCGCATTCTGTTTCACGTGAAACGCCGTTGAGTTTCAGTCCGCGTCATTGACTCAAGCTAAAGTTGGTGAGCATCAAAGGAGGAGGACTACATGGCCCTGTTCTTTCGTAAGCGTAAGCGTACTCCGAAACAAGACGCAGAAGTCGAGCCTTGGAAGGACCACGAGAGCGTTTCACGTGAAACGGCCATCCAGACCCCCATCGGACCGCGGCGCGCTTACTTTGATCGTGCCGATGACGACTGGGTGGCTGATGACGAGTATGGCGCTGAGTACGGGGATGAGACTCAGATGTCAGCGCTGCCGAGCCCGGAAGAACCCCGCATTTTCGTGGTCGCCAACCAAAAGGGCGGTGTCGGGAAGACGACCACGACCGTGAACATCGCTGCCGCCCTCGCTTTTGGCGGCCTCAACGTGCTTGTGATTGACATCGATCCACAGGGCAACGCATCCACTGCTCTCGGCGTCGAACATGACCCTGGAACCCCGGGAACCTACGAGGTACTGCTTCGTGGAGAACGGATCCAGGACCTCGCCGTCCAGTCTCCCCACACGCCGAATCTGCACGTCCTCCCCGCCACGATCGACCTTTCCACCGCGGAACTGGAACTCGTCAATGAGTCCGGCCGTGAGTCCAGAATGAAGAGGGCGCTGGCTCAATATATCGAGGAATCTGGGGTTGACTACGTCTTTTTCGACTGCCCACCCTCTCTGGGGCTTCTCACGCTCAACGCTCTCGTTGCCTCTACCGAGATCATGGTGCCCATTCAATGCGAGTACTACGCTCTCGAGGGTGTCTCCCAGCTGATGCGTACTATCCAGCGGGTCAAGGGAAACCTGAATGATCAACTACAGTTGACGACGGTGCTCCTAACGATGTTTGACAATCGCACGAACCTCTCCCATGAGGTGGCCACCGAGGTACGGTCGCATTTCAGGGAGGAAACGCTTGACGTGGAGATCCCACGTTCAGTGCGGATCGCGGAGGCCCCGTCCTATGGACAGAGCGTCCTCACCTACTACCCCAAGTCTCCTGGCGCTGTCGCCTACCTCAAGGCCGCCGAAGAGATCGCCCGATCCATCGAGACTGAAGGAGCAGCCTGATGGCCAGAGCAAAACAGCACGTTGGTCTTGGAAAGGGCCTCGGGGATCTTTTCGCCCGGACCGACGAACCGGAAACCCAGAGCAAGCCTGCTGCTCCCTCCGAGCGGCTCCGGGATGGCTCCTACTTTGTGGAGCTGCCGCTGGAGCAGATCGTACCCAACCCCCGGCAGCCACGTCACGTCTTCGATGAGGATGATCTCAACGAATTGGCTGCCTCCATTAAAGAGTTCGGGGTGCTGCAGCCCGTCGTGGTGCGTGAGGTGGAGCCCGATCACTATGAGTTGATCATGGGCGAACGCCGGTTCCGCGCCTCCAAACTTGCGGACAAGGAGACGATTCCAGCTATTGTCCGTGGCACCGATGATGATGCCCTGCTGCGTGATGCGCTTCTGGAGAACCTTCACCGGGCCAACCTCAATCCCCTGGAGGAAGCCCTCGCGTACCAGCAGCTCCTGGGAGACTTCAACTGCACCAAAGAACAGCTCTCCCAGAAGATTCACCGTAGCCGGCCGCAGATCTCGAACACCCTCAGGCTCCTGAGTCTCCCCTCCACCGTGCAGACCAAGGTGGCTGCCGGTGTGCTTTCCGCCGGGCATGCACGAGCACTGCTGGGATTGACGAATCAGCGAGCGCAAGAGCTGCTTGCTGAGCGCGTTGTCGCCGAGGGGCTCTCAGTGCGCAGCACAGAGGAAATGGTCCGGCTCGGCAACGTCCCAACGGACGAGGAACCGATGCAGCGTGTCCGGCGGCTGCCCTCAGAACGTGAAGCAGCAGTCGCGGCTGTGCTCTCCGACCATTTTGATACCCGGGTGAAGGTTGCCATCGGTAAGAACAAGGGCAAGATCACCATCGAGTTTGCCTCCGCCGACGACTTGGACCGGATCATGGCTGTGATCGACGGGCGCACCGTCGAGCCATGACAGCGTAGACGACGCGCTAAACGATGTAGCTCTTAGCAGTTATGTCGATAAAGCGGGTTTTTGGAGTTAGGGTTGACTCTTGTGCTTCTGACAAGGGATTTTGCCTGAGAGGCAAAATGAGCGCAGCCATCCCGAGGACGAGGAAAAGGTAGGCCCTACCCTAGGAACTGGACTGGGGTCTTGGTCCTCCCAGGTCATTCTCCCACCGTCGGTTCTCCCTGCCTCGGACGCGGCTTAGTGGCTGCGCAGCCGTGCGCGCTCGACCAGGCGTGCGAACACCTCACCTAGGTCGAGGTCCGCCGCCTCGAACGCCAGCGGCACCAGCGAGGTGTCCGTCAGTCCCGGGGCCACATTGCTCTCCAGGAACACCGGAACCCCGTCGCGCACGATCATGTCCACGCGGGAAATGTCCCGGTGTCCCAGGACCTCATGCGTCTGGACCGCGAGCCGGCCAGCGGCTTCGAGCAGCTCGTCGGGCAGGTCCCCTGGGGTGACGAAACGGGTTGCTCCCGCGGTGTAACGGGCCTCGTAGTCGTAGACGTTCGACGTGGGCCTGATCTCGACGGGCGGCAACGCACGCGACCCAGTCTCGTCGTCGATGACGGTGACGGCCAGCTCCGTCCCCGTGATGAACTCCTCGATCACCGCCATCTTCCCGTATGCGAAGGTACCGACGAGAGCCGACGGCAGCTCATCGGCCGAGTCCACTTTCATGGCCCCCAGCGCCGACCCGGACCGGGCGGGCTTGACCATCAACGGGAAACCGAGCCGGTCCCCGATCGCCGACATGATCGCCTGGGCTCCGAGCTCCCGGAAGATGTCGTCGGGCAGCGCCACCTGCCGCGGGGTCGCTAGTCCGGCGGACTTGACCAGACGTGTCGCGACCGACTTGTCGAAGGTGCGCCGGGAACTCGCCCCGTCGCTGCCGACGAAAGGCACCCCAAGTGTCCACAGGGCCTCCCGCAACGCGCCGTCCTCACCCAGCCCGCCGTGCAGCACCGGCACGGCGACGGGGTCGGCGGCGTCCAGCAGCTGGGAGACGAGCTCGGCGTTCACGTCGACCTCCTCCACACCGAGGCCCTGCTTCCGGAGTGCCGCCGCCAGGCGCTTCCCGGAGCGCAACGACACCTCGCGCTCGTGGCTCAGGCCTCCGGCGATCACGAATACAGTCATGGGATCAGTCTCTCATCTGGTGGTTGCGCACAGCGGCCGGCCGCCGTTCATCGTTCCCGTCCGCTGGCAGCTGGGTCATGTCAGGTCCGGGCCGGGTCCGGTGGTTGGGTTGGTGTGCGATGGAGTGTGCATGCCGAAGGTCTTCAGGATCTCCAGCTCGCCCCGCACCACCTGGGCGAAGCGCTCCACCCCCATCGCGATCCGGTCTGGTGGTGGGAAACAGTAGGACAACCGCACGTTACGTGAGCCCTGCCCGTCGGCGAAGAACGCGGGACCGGGTACGAAGGCCACCCGGGCGTTCACCCCACGTGGCAGCATCGCGGACGCGTCGAGGCCCTCCGGCAGCGTTACCCACACGAAGAAACCACCTGCGGGACGAGTCCAGGAGCAGCCCTCTGGCATCTCGCGCTCCAGCGTTGCGAGCATTGTGTCACGGCGTACCCGGTACATGTCGCGGAAAACCCTGATCTGGCCGCGCCAGTCGGAGTTCTCCAGGTAGTCGCTGATGGCGAACTGCGAGAACACCGGTGGGCACAGCGTCGCCGACTCCTGAGCCAGCACCAGCTTCTCCCGCACCCCGTGCGGGGCGCACACCCAGCCCACGCGGAAACCCGGTGCGAAGGTCTTGGAGAAGGACCCCAGGTAGATGACGCTGGGGTCGAGGGAACGCATCGCCGGAAGCGGGTCGGCGTCCAGGGTCAGCAGGCCGTACGGATTGTCCTCCACCACCAGCACCCCGGCGTCGGCGCAGCACTCAATGATCCGGCGCCTGCGTTCCACGGGTTGCGTGACCCCCGACGGATTGTTGAAGTTCGGGATCGTATACAGGAATTTGATGCGCTTCCCCTGCTCACGGAGCCTGCTGGCGGTCTCGGTGATGGTCTCGGGGATCAGGCCGTCGCCGTCGCAGGCGACGTGCACCACCTCGGCTTGATAGCTCTGAAATGTGCCGAGTGCTCCCACATATGACGGCGACTCTGCCAGGATCACGTCTCCTGGGTCGCAGAAGATGCGCGTGACCAGGTCGAGGGCCTGCTGGGAGCCCGCGGTGATCGTGATGTCGTCGGGGTCTGCGACGCTGCCCTCCTCCGCCATCACCTCGCAGATCTGCTCCCGGATCCGCGGCTCTCCCTGCCCGGAGCCGTACTGCATCACCTGCATGCCGTGGTCGCGGATCATGCGGGCGATGTGGTCGCTGATCTCACCCAGGGGCAGGTCTTTGATATTCGGCATCCCGCCGGCCAGCGAGACGATCTCCGGACGGTTGGCCACCGCGAACAGCGCCCGTACCGCCGACACCCTCAGACCCTGGGCGCGAGCCGAATAGTGCTCGACGAACGGATCGAGGCGGGTGTCGTGGCGCATGGAGTTCATCCGGCATAGGCTAGCTGGAACACAGGCACTGCGGATAGCCGCGGCCGCCGTCTGTGAAATCTGTGAGACGGGTGCAGCAGGGTCACTGCTTCTTGACCGTCGCGTAGACGGTGTCGATCAGCCCGGCGAGCGACTCGTTGTCCTGGTTACTCAAGCCCATGACCATGATGGCGGTCGAGTCGAGGACGCGGGCGCACACCGGGTTCTTCGAGTCCACGAAGATGCCACATGATGCGTCGTGGACCTGGGAGATGTCGGAGATGCCGACCTCCCCCAGATAGGAGTCCAGGTTCGAGGCCGGCCCTGGCCGCTGGAACAGCAGCACGAATTTGGTGTTGCCATCGGAGTAGGTCGCCCGGATGATGGAACTTTTGCCGTCGGGTGCCGGGGACTCCTTGGCCTCGCCGGCCACGAAGTCGCCCACCTGCACCGGGAGCTTCAGCTCCCATGTCGGTGATGCCTCTGGGCTTGGTTTGCCCAGTGTCAGGCCTATCCAGCCTGCGACCACCAGCAGGACGACCGCCGCGATCACGCCCGCGACCTTCACGAACCTGGGGATGGGTGGCGGCTGGTGATGTGGCTGGGTGGCCGGCGTCTCGTCTGTGCTGTGTTCGTCGTCCTCGCCGTCCCCGGCCTCATCCCTCGGGACGTTGCGCCACCCAGCGGGTTCTTCGTCCGGTGAGAATGGCGAGGCGGCGGACCTGCGGGGAATCGGGGCCGTTATGCGCCTGAAGACAGTGGTCTTGTCCGGGCTCTCCGGGCTGACGGCGCTGCGCCGCGGTCCTGTGAACCTGGGAGGTGTCGGGACGCTCTCCGCCGTCCGCCTCGGAGCCGGGAACTCCGGCTCCAGAGGCGACTCGGGGCTGCTCGCACTACGGCGAGGGGGCACCTCGCCATAACGCGGGGAATGACCGGCCATCAGGCGAGCTCGTCGATGACCTTCTTGAGCGCGTTCTTCGACTTGCCTCCCACCAGGGATTTCTCTACTCGTCCGGCTTTGTAGAACTCCAGGGTGGGCAGGCTGAGGATGCCCTGCTGTGCAGCGAAACTGGCATAGATGGAGGTGTCCAGTTTCGTGAATTTCACGCGGCCCTCATACTCACGGGCCAGCTCCTCGAGGATCGGTGCCAATTGCTTACATGGGGCGCACCAATCGGCCCAGTAGTCCACCACCACTAGTTCCTGAGCCAGTAGCACCTCGTCGGCAAAGGTCGCCTCGGTCACATCGACAACGGCCATTTCACTCTCCTTGCTTTCCTGGCGAGTCTACGGTCACGCATCGCTCGCGGCCAGCCAGCGCTCAGCGTCAAGGGCCGCCTGGCATCCGGTGCCGGCGGCGGTGATGGCCTGGCGGTAGGTGTGGTCCACCAGGTCGCCGCAGGCGAACACGCCTGGGAGGTTCGTCGCCTGGGAGCCGGCTGCGACCTTCACGTAGCCCGCCTCGTCGAGCTCCACCTGCCCCTTGACCAGCGCGCTGCGCGGGTCGTGGCCGATGGCGACGAACACCCCGGCGACGTCCAACTGCCTCCTCTGGCCCGTGACGGTGTCGCGCAGGGTGAGGGACTCCACCCGGTTGTCGCCGTTCATGGACTCCACCACCGAGTTCCATGCGAAGTCTAGCTTCGGGTCCTTCTCCGCGCGGGCGGCCATTGCCTTCGACGCCCGCAGCTCGTCGCGGCGGTGGACGAGTGTGACGCTGGAGCCGAAACGGGTCAGGAAAGTGGCCTCCTCCACCGCCGAGTCGCCGCCGCCGATCACCGCGATGGGCTTGTCACGGAAGAATGCGCCGTCGCAGGTCGCGCACCAGGACACGCCACGTCCCGAGAGGCGCTCCTCCCCGTCGACGCCCAGCTTGCGGTAGCCCGACCCCATGGCCAGGATCACGGCCTTCGCCTCCCAGACCTTGCCCGCGGAGTCGGTGACGTGCTTGACCCTGCCGGTCAGGTCGACGGCCTCAGCGTCGTCGGTGATCAGCGTGGCGCCGAACTTCTCAGCCTGGGAACGCATCTTGCCCATCAGGTCCGGTCCCATCACGCCATCGGGGAAGCCGGGGAAATTCTCCACCTCGGTGGTGTTCATCAGCGCGCCACCGCCGTCGAGGGCGCCCTCGAAGACGATGGGGTTCAGCGCGGCACGGGCCGCGTAGATGGCGGCGGTGTAGCCGGCTGGGCCGGAGCCGATGATGATCAGTTCGTGGACGGTCATGGTTCCCCTCAAATCAGTCGTGCCGCTCTAGTCTAGGTGAGGTGGCCCGGCCACATCGATGGTTCGAAGGGCATGTCAGCGGCGCATTTGGCAGTGAACCACGATCGGGTCTGGTGCGGTTTCGCGACGAAGTCCTAATATTGGTCGCCAAAGACTCAGGAAGGATCCGCGTGCCGAAGATCGCAGCCCCTACCGTTGCTCAGCATCGCGCAATGGTTCAGCGCCGACTGATTGATGCCGCTGAGGAGATCATGCGCTCCGGCGAACCCCAGAGGCTGACAGCTGGCGCTGTCACCTCCGCAGCTGGGATCGCGCGCAACAGCATTTATCGCTATGTCGATTCTGTGGATGACTTACGTGGGCTCGTGCTGGCCCGTCATCTGCCAGCCTGGATCGACGCCGTCGCCGCCGAGCTGGAGGCCGTCGACGACCCCGCGGAGCGTATCGTCGTGTGGGTGCGCGCCAATCTTCAGCAGGCCGCCCGGACCGGGCATGGCTGGCTGATGGGGCTCAGCCGATCCATCGCGCCGTCGCCCGCCACGGCGAAGGTGATGGACGACTCACATGCGGTGATGCGTGACGCGATCGCCCAGGCCTGGGCGGCCCTCGTCAAGGACCCCACGCAGCTGCGGATCGCCGCCGGACTGACCCGCGGTCTCCTGGAGGCTGGTTTCCGCCAGCTCGACACGGGGATGCCTGTCGACGTGGTCGTCGACTTGGGCGAGAAAGCGGCCCGGGGCCTCGTCGCAGGAATCACCGGCGGGGATCGTTGACCTCGCAGATCGCTGCCACTTGGCGGATGGCACTGTCCGTCAGCGTGGCGACGGGAGCCTACGGGGTGTCCTTCGGTGCGCTCGCGGTTGCGGCCGGGCTCGACGTCTGGCAGACAATGGTGCTGAGCCTGCTGATGTACACGGGAGGATCGCAGTTCGCCTTCGTCGGGGCGCTCGCCGGCGGTGGGCTGCCCGCCACCGGAGCGGCCGTGCTCGTCGGGCTGCGGAATGCCGTCTACGTGATGCAGGTGAGTTCTTGGTTCCGTCCTCGCCTCGCCCAGCGGATCCTGATGGCGCACGTCACCACCGACGAGTCGACGGCGGTGGCTGCCGCCCAGCCGGACCAGCGGCTGCGGAAGCTGGGTTTCTGGGCCACCGGGGTCGGGGTGTTCACGCTGTGGAACGTGATGACGCTTGCCGGGGCGCTGCTGGGCAACCTCATGGGCGATCCGAAGGCCTGGGGGCTCGACGGTGCCGCCATCGCTGCGTTCTGCGGGCTGCTGTGGCCGCGCCTGGTCGCGCGCGACGCAGTCGCAACCGCCGTCGTCGCAGCCGTCGTGACGGTCGCCCTGGTGCCGGTGCTGCCGGCTGGGCTGCCGGTCCTGTCGGCGGTCGTGGTCGGTGGCGGGGCGGCCTGGCATCAGATCCGGCGCTCCGCCCGGGCCGCGGGGACGCGGTGATGTGGGGCTGGGTGCTGGTGGCGTCCCTCGCATGCTGCGCGACCAAGATGGCGGGCCTCCTGGTGCCGCGCCGCCTCCTCGACGACGAACGCACCGTGCTGACCATGGCGGGCATGACCATCGGGGTACTGGCCGGGCTGATTGGCATCTCCACCTTCACCACCGGCAGCACGATTCTGGTCGACGCCCGCCTGGCGGCCTTGGTGGTCGCCATCATCGCGCTGCGGCTGCGGGCACCGTTCCTGCTGGTCGTGCTGCTGGGTGCCGCTGCTGCCGCCCTCGTCAGGGTCCTGGGCATCGCCGGATAGCGCCCGGCGACTGCCTGTCGCGCCGTCGTCGGTGCGGCGCAGGTGGGTCCTTTCGGACTCAGGCCCCGATGGTCCGTCGCAGGAAGGTCCAGATCAGGGCGTTCATCCAGGCTGTCTGCGCATTGTCGGCCGCACCCCCGTGTCCGCCCTCGGTGTTCTCCCAGTAGCGGACATCCGCCCCGACCGACTCCAACGCCGCCGTGAACTTGCGGGCGTGCCCTGGGTGGACGCGGTCGTCGCGGGTGGAGGTGGTCACCAGCGTCGCCGGGTACTCCACCGACTCGTCGAGCAGGTGGTAGGGACTGAAAGTGCGGATGTAGTCCCAGTCGCCGGTGTCGGGGTCGCCGTACTCGGCCTTCCATGACGCCCCGGCCAGGAGCTTGGTGTAGCGGCGCATGTCCAGCAGCGGGACCTGGATCACCACCGCCCCGAACAGGTCCGGGTACTGGGTGAGCATGTTGCCGGTCAGCAATCCGCCGTTCGACCCGCCGAGGCACGCCAGGCGCTCCCGGATGGTCACGCCCCGGGCGACGAGGTCCCGCGCGACCGCCGCGAAGTCCTCATAGGCGCGGTGCCGGTTCTCTTTCAGTGCGGCCTGATGCCAGCTGGGGCCGTACTCGCCGCCGCCACGGATGTTCGCGACCACATAGGTGCCGCCTCGCTCCAGCCAGGCCTTGCCGGTCAGCGGGCCATACTGGGGCGCCATCGACACCTCAAATCCTCCATAGCCGTTCAGCAGCGTCGGGTTCTCCCCGGCTGGAGGCAGGTCGTCGCGGCTGATCTGGAAGTAGGGGACGCGCGTACCGTCGTCGCTGATGGCGAAATGCTGGCTGACCGCCAACCCGGCGGCGTCGAAGTGTGACGGCTCCGCCTTCATCCTGACCAGCGGCGACGGATCCTGGCCGTCGAGAAGGGGTGCCAGGTCGCTGAGATACAGCGTCGGCGGCTGCAGGAACCCCGTCGCGGTGATCCACAGCTCATCGCCCTCGACGTCGTCGACGGCGGACGCCCACACCGACCCAGGCAGGTCGCGGTGGATGCGCCGCGACTGCCACTGGTCGCCGTCGTGGTAGAACGTCAGCAGGTAGTGCCGCACGTCCTCCTGCGCCGTGACCACGATGAAGTTCCGCGTGACGAAGAAGTCGGCGATCGAGGTCGACTCCGACGGGGAGAACAGCACTTTGACCCTCGGTCCCTGTCCCTCCCAGCCCGGTAGGAAGGATGCCAGCGGAGCCACCGCCAGCGACCCCGCGGGCACGAGCACGTCGTCGACCTCCCAGTCGGTGCGGGGTGTGAGCAGCAGCAGGTCGCGGTGGGGCACGGCAGTGCAGTCGGCGGGAACCTCGATCAGGCTCAGGGAGCCATCGGGGTTCAGCAGGAGCAGGTCGTAGTCGTAGAAGTCGCGGACCTGGTACACCCAGTCGCGCACGAAACCGGGGTCGTGCTCGCGGTCCGTGCCGACCTGCATGTCCGCCGGGTCGCCCTGGAAGACGATCTCGGCTTCGGACATCGGGGTGCCCCGGCGCCACCGCCGCGCCTGCAACGGATAGCCGGAGCTGCTCACGGTGTCGGGTCCGAAGTCGGTGGTGACGAACACGGTGTCGGCGTCGATCCAGCTGAGAGTGCCCTTCGCGTCGGGACGCTCGAAGCCTCCCTCGGCAGGTGGCACGAATCGCTTGGCGACGAGGTCGAACTCGCGGGTGACGTCGGAGTCGGAGCCGCCGTGTGACAGGGCGATCAGCGCATGCCGCCACGGCTGGCCCTCCTCGGGCCGCAGGACGGTGGCGCCGTGCCAGACCCAGTCCTGCTGCTCCGCCGCGTTGAGGGCGTCGACGTCGATCAGCACCTCCCAGTCGGGCTCCTCCGTGCGGTATGACTCCAGCGACGTGCGCCGCCACAGGCCCCGGGGATGGTCCGCGTCGGTCCAGAAGTTGTAGAGCTGCCCGCCGCGGCGCACCACATTCGGGATACTCGCTGGGGAGTCGAGGATCGCCTTCAGGTCCGCGGCCAGGGCCGTCACCTCACCGTCGGCGTTGAGCTCCTCCGACGTGCGTACGTTGTGTTCGCGCACCCACTCCAGGGCATCCTGGCCAGCGATGTCCTCGAGATGCAGCCAGGGATCCGTGGAACCGTCGTGGGCAGGCAGGCCAGGGGTGTGAGGGTGGTGATCGCTCATGGGCCGAGCTTAGTGCCGTGTGGTGTGAGTTCGCCGGTGTTTTTCGCTCCCGGATGCGGCGCCTCGCGTCGTTCACCTCGCTCACGGTACGACCCGGTAGCGTTTCACTCGGTTGCCTCGCGACGCATCCGCCCCGGAACCGCCTCCCACTGACAAACTCCCACCACACAGCACCAGACACATCAGGTGGGACGCGGGTATTCGGTTTCGGTCCCAGCGCCGGCCGTGACTGGCGGACTTGGCCGGTGGGCGCTCCTGATACCGTCAGTCGTCAGTAGGAGAAGACGTCGTCGATGACCTGGGCGGGGACGTCCTCCAGGGTGGCGTAGCGCCAGGCGGGCTGGTTGTCTTTGTCGATCAGGAGTGCGCGCACGCCCTCCACGAAGTCGACGGGGATCATGTGCTCCGCCAGCCGCAGGTCCTGGTGCAGCACCCCGTTCAGGTCGAGGGTGGCGGCGCGGCGCAGTGCCCGCAACGCGATGTGCACCGAGAAGGGCGAACGGGCCCGCAACTCGCGGCCTGCCTGCTGGGCGGCCGGGTCGGTGTGCTCCTCAAGGCGGTGTGCGATCTCCACCGCGTCGTCGCCGGCGTAGCAGTCCTGGATCCAAGCGGCATCGCAGAGAGGAGCTGCTAGGTCACCGTCCGCCGACTCGTCGGCCAGTTTGATGCGCAGGGCGTCGCCGCCGCCGATCGTCCCGGACGTCAGCGCCATGTGGGTGCCGAGCGCCCCTGCCCTGGCCAGCCAATACATCACACCCGCGTCGGGGAAGAACCCGATCTTCGTCTCCGGCATGGCCATCAGCGTCGTCGAGTCGACTATCCGGCGGTCCGCGTTCGCCGTCAAGCCGAGGCCGCCACCCATCGTGATGCCGTTCAGGTGCGCGGTGATGTGCTTTGGGAACTGGGCGACGATCAGGTCAAGCAGGTATTCGACCTCTAAGAAATGCAGCCATGGACCGTTGTCGCTGACTGTCTTCGACAGTTCACGGACATCGGCCCCTGCGCTGAAACCGCGGGTTCCCTCGCCGCGGAGCACGACCTCCCGGACGGAGTCGTCGTGGGCCCATGACGTCAGAATCTCGCTGGCTGCCTGGAGCATCTCGAGATTGAGGGAGTTGATGGCGCTGGGACGGTTAAGTGTGAGAGTCGCGACCCCGTCGTCCAGGGTGGTGACGAGAAGATCTGTCATGAGAACAGCCTATGAGGTCTGTGTATGGTTCTCACCCTCATGTCCTGGGTGGTGTGGTCAGAAGCGGCCATGCTGGGACCGCCACCCAGGCGGATGGGGCGACGACCGGGCCGACGGCGAGCAGCGGTGGATGCATGCAACCGGCCCTTTCCGACGGTTTTTAGCAGCAGAGAGGTATTTTTAGCACGATTTCCGCGCAAATTGGTCCATTGGGTATAGGATCAGGCGTTATGTTGCTGCTGAGATTCTCTGCAACGAACCACAAGAGCCTGCGTGACGAAGCGGTCTTGGATCTGACACGTCCTACCCTGCGTACGCTGCGTCCCCGCGAGGGTGAGGGGTGGAATCAGCAGGTCTATCCGGTAGCCGGTATCTTCGGGGCGAATGCGTCGGGCAAGTCGACGGTGCTCGACGCCCTGCGCTACGCCCTCGCGGTCGTGGAATTCTCGGCAGGTGAATGGCAGCAGTACGACACCGTGCCTCACGTGCCCTTCGCTCTGGATGAGGTACATCCTGGGAAGCCCAGCTGCTACGAGTTCGACTTTGTGGTCGGTGAGACCCGTTACCAGTACGGTTTTGAGCTGGGAGGTGGCGGCATTGAATCGGAGTGGCTGCGCGACCTGCCCGGGAGCCGATTCCGGTCGTTGCTCTTACGCCGGGGAACCGATATCAAGCTTGCCCCCGGGGTTGGCGCGATCGGGCCGCTTAGCCGTCGTGAACTTGCCCTGAGCCGTGCGGCATTGTTGGAGCATCCAAGACTCACCCCCATCACACGAGCTCTAAACGAAACCAAGGTGGTTCCTTTCGGTGACACGGTACATAGCCACCGGACGCAGGACATCGCAGAGTCGGTGGCCTCGGGAGAGATCAGAGAGGAGCTGGTCCGGGTCCTGCTTCAGGTGGCGGACGTCGGTATTTGTGGTCTCAGTGTGCGAGAGGATCAGATTACGCCGGAACTCGCCGAGTTCCTGAGGCGCTTCAAGAACTTGTTGTCCGAGGAGCCGGAAGGCGACGCTGGGGCTCAGATCCGGCTGTCTGAGGAGCAGACGGAGATGGTGGTGCGGAACCTAGAGTTCACGCATCTGGGTTCGGGCGACAGACGCTATACATTCACCATCTACGACGAGAGCAATGGCACGCTTGCCTGGCTGTCGCTGGCGCTCTATGCCGTGCAGTGCCTGCGTCGTGGACATGTGATGGTCGTCGATGAGATTGATGCCAGCCTGCACTCCCACCTGATGGAGGTTCTCCTGGGGTGGTTCGCTGATCCGGAGATCAACCGACTTGGTGCCCAGCTGATCTTCACCAGTCATGACACCTATCTGCTGTCACCCCTAGCCAGCGTCACGCTGGAGCCGGAACAGGTGTGGTTCACGGAGAAGGAACGTGATGGTTCCAGCGAGCTCTACAGTCTGGCCGATTTCAAGCGACACAAAGACGCCAACGTCGCGCGCCGCTACCTGGCGGGTCGCTACGGTGCGATTCCCGCCCCTGCCCCAAGTCTGATCACCAACCTGCTTGGCGCATGAACCCGAAGTCCCGGGGCCGGGCTGGTAGAGCCGGTAGAGGTAGACAGCCTAGACAAGAACGTCGCCGGGTACTCGTCGCGTCGCATGATGCAGCTTGCCGCCGCGCTTTGCAGGCTGATCCAGGACTTGCTCCCTGCCAGGTAGGACCAGTCCCCTCGACTGCACTTCCAGTTCTTATCGACTATCTCCTGCGCCGTGGTTCTTAACCGAGATGCGATCGAGAATCATGGCGCCTGTGCGCGTTGGCGCTTCCCCAGTGATGTGATTCTCTCAGTCGGCCTGCGACCCTGGGCGCATCTCGTGTAGCACTGCCCGGGCGGTCTCCTCGTCGATCACCAGGTCTGTCGCGACCCTGGCGCGCAGCGCGCCCAGCACCGCGACCGCCTTACCGGGTCCGCTGACCACGCAGATGCGGCGCGGGATCATCTGGAGTTCCGCCGGTGTCATGCCGGTGGCGCGGTCATTGATGGGGATGCCACTCCAGGAGCCGTCGGCCCGCAGCATCACGGTGCAGACGTCCCCGACGACACCAGCGGCTTTCAGGTGGTCGAGGTCGGTCTCGTCGAGGTAGTTGGCGGAGTACACGTGCGACTGGAGACCGGAGCCGAGGCCCCCCACCCCGAAGATCGCCTTGGTGCAGGCGGATCGCACCTGCAGCATGTGCCGGGTGGATCGCTCCGCCCACATGGCGGTGCGGGTGCTGGGGTCGTCGAAGAACGCCGGCAGCGCGAGGAGCTGTTCATCACCGTGGAACGCGGCGGCGAAGCGCTGCAGGATCGAGCCGACGTACGGCAGTCCCGTCGTGCGGTGGTTCGCGCCGCCGTTCAGGCTGACTACGGTCACACCACTTAAGTCGCGGGGACGCAGCTGCTGTGCGACGGCGGAAACCGTGGTGCCCCACGCCACTCCGACGACGTCGCCGTCGGTGACGCTCTCGTCGAGCAGTCGCGCGGCCACCTTGGCGACCTGTTCGAGGCGCAGCACAGAACTGGAGCCGGGGCGTACGTTGACCAGGTGCGTCTGGACGTGGAAACTATTGCGGAAAATCTCGGTCAGGCGGTTCATGGGGCGGCCTGGGTCGGTGATGGTGATGCGCACCAGTCCCCGCTCCCGGGCCTCTTTCAGCAGCCGCGACACTGTTGAGCGGGATACCCCGAGGTGATGGGCGATAGCCTCCATCGTCTCGGCCTGGACGTGATACATGCGCGCCACCCGCAGCAGCAGTTCAGTGTTGCGTTCCATACTGCCCCTCCGGGATGCGGATGACGTGACGATGGCGTCAGCGTAACCCGTCCGGACGCCGATCCCAGGGGTCTGGGCCCTCGCGTCGCCCAGGAGGCTAGGTCAGGCCAGCAGGCCGAGTCCTTGCAGCAGGATGCGCACGCCGATGATGATCAGCACGGCCCCGCCCAGGAACTCCGCTGGCTTGCGGAACTTCACCCCGATCCGGTGCCCGATGCCGACTGCAGCGAACGACGTCGCCAGCGTCACCAGGCCGATGCAGAGGATCGCTTGGAGGATGGAGACCTCCAGCATTGCGAAAGACACGCCGACGGCTGCCGCATCGATGCTGGTCGCTACGCCGAGGATCAACAGTCGGCGCAGGTTGAGCCGGCCCCGGTGCTCGTCGTCCTCCTCGTCCTCGGCCTGGAAGGCCTCCCACGTCATCTTGCCGCCGATGCCGATGAGCAGCAGGAAGGCGATCCAGTGGTCGTAGGGGTCGAGGACGCTGGTGAAGTTCGCGGCCAGGAGCCAGCCGAACAACGGCATCGCGGCCTGGAAACCGGCGAAGGTCAAGGCGATCGCCAGGGCGTGACGGTAGTTGAACCGGCCCATCTTCAGGCCACTGGTGAGCGAGGCGGCGAAGGCGTCCGCGGACACGCCGAGACCAATCATCCAGATAGACCAGAGGGACATGAGACGCCTTCCCGACTTCTTATTGAGAATCATTTCTGTCAAGCTGATTTCCCAGGGGAAAACAGCTCCTGCGAAATACTGTGAAACCGGCGGGTCTGGTGTGTCTACAGGTAACTGAAAGTGTGTCTGACCACACTTTTTGCGACACTAGGACATTGCTGCAACACGCCGGTTTTTCCCGGGAAAATCGTCCTTGAGAGTGGACATCCATGCCTGCGATGCCGCACTCTGGCGACGACGGCTGTTGCCGTCACCAGACGATTGACCCAGAAGAAGGAATGATGACGGCCACCGGCGGAGCTGACGTGACCCGGGTCACGGAGGACTACCTGGCGCTGATCTGGAAGGCCTGCGAATGGCCCGACGACGGACGCCACCCCAACACCACTGAGCTCGCCGCAGCCCTGGGGGTCACCGCATCCACCGTCTCAGCCAGCCTGAAGCGCCTGGCGCGGGAGGGGATGATCAAATACCGTCCTTACGGGACCATCGAACTGACCGAGGAGGGGGAACGGATCGGGCGTGCGGTGGTGCGTCGCCACCGCATCATCGAGACCTACCTGGCCAAGTCGCTGGGCATGCCCTGGGATCAGGTTCACGACGAGGCCGACCGGCTGGAGCACGCGGCCTCAGAGGCACTCGTCGAGCGGATGGACGAGGCCCTCGGACATCCTGACGCCGACCCGCACGGAGACCCCATCCCCCGCGACCACGATCCCAGCCGCAGCGGTGTCGTCCTGATGAGCAGCGTGGCCGCGGGAACCGACGTCCAGGTGGTGCGGGTCTCCGATGCCAACCCCGACATCCTGCGCTTCCTGGCGGAGCGGGGTATCGCCATCGGGACGCGGCTGCGGGTATTGTCGCGGCTCTCCGGCGCGGGGCTCATGACCGTCGGGCTCTTAGAGACCGAGGTCGAGCTCAGCGCGCCGGTCGCCGAGGCAGTCCACGTCAAACCGGTAAAACCCAGCTGATCCCATCCCCGCCCGGCAAGTCACCACCCTGGGCCACAACCGCTGAGGCTGCTCAGCGCAGCAGATCGTCGTGGTGGCCGACGTGCGCCAGCTCGATGACGCCGTCACGATGCTGCCACCAGGTGAGCCTGGGGGCGCCCGGTGCGCCGCGTTTCACGTAGGTCCGCCAGGGGACGGCGCCCTCGGGCAGGGACTTCTGGATCACCGACCTGCCCGGGATGATGAACTGATGGGTTTTCCGGCGGTCCCAGGCGTGTCCTGAAACGATATCGACGATCACCTGGATGATCTTTGCCCTGCCCCTTAGCAGGTCCCTTTCCATGGACTCCAGGAAACCCTCGCTCAATACGTAGGGGGTCAGTGAATCGTCGCGTTCCTCCTCGGGTGTTCCGGTCAGCCATTCATAATCCACTTCCCAGCGCAGTTGTTTCTCCGGATCACCAAAGACCTGGGGATATCCGCGCTGCTCTTCCTGGTCTGCCATTCGGCGGCGCAGCTGATCCAGTTCCTCTTCCGCTGCGTCTGCGCGGGAGCGTTCCCTGGCCAGGGATTCATGGTCGGTGTCGAGAAGAAGCATCAGGTCGTCGATGATGGAACGGCGAAGCTTGTTCGCTATGCGGTCGGTCTGGTTATTCAGCAGGGCTTTTAGTTCGGCTGCGCCAATACCCGTGACAACGGATTCGGCAGGGGTGGTAGCCGTCGTGGTATCGGCCGGTTTCAGTGCGGTGTCAGCGGCCGGACGATACGGGCGGGGTTTGGGAATTACCCCGGGTTTTGGTGTCGCCGAGCTTGTCAGTCCTGATTTCATGGGTTTGGCGATGGATTCAGGAGCAGCCGGTGTGATGTCCAGGGAGGACCTGAACCGGTTGAGAGCTGCCACCTGGTCGTCGGTCAGCGCTGGCTTGGCAGCGCTCGTCCCCACCTGGCGGGACCTTCCGCCTCCCTGGTGGGCCTCGACGAACTCCGCTATCTGACGACATGCCCGCTCTGCGTCATCGCCAGGGTAGACGCGGAACAGCCGGTGCCGACGCCAGTGGTCCGTCCGCACTGCGCCAGCGAGAATCACGCGGATACCGCCGCCATAAACCTGGAATTGAGGATCGACGGTGTCGGATAGCCGCTCAGATGCCGTCATGCTGTCGAGAACGGCCAATTCGGTGCCGGCAACCAGATACCGGGCCAGCAGATCCGGGTCTATTCGCGGACGATTTGTGTCACTGGCTGGCGACACCACGACTAAAGCGCCATCGCGGGACGAATCGAATATCCGGCTGACCAGGATACCCACATCACTGACCCCCACATTCCATGCGGCAACCACGGTTTCTCCCCTGACACGTCCATGTCTGTCGACAAGTAATCGCTGTCGTTCCCCCCGGAACGCGAAGCAGTCGCCAGTGATCTGGCTGTATCCATTGTTACAGAGCGGGCAACAGAGCCAAATACGACGGGCCGGAAGTGGAAATCACGTCCTGAACCTCGGACAAGACCATAGGAGGCCATGAAATGATTCCTGGCTGTGGATCGTACTGGATGATCCGAGCGCCGTAGGCTGGGTGTTCCCTATCGGCGGTATCTCTCGATAGGTTATCACGACCACAAGCAAACCTCGGCTGACAAGGGATTTTAGTGACCTGAAGGTTCCTTGTGAATAAATCCCTTAGTTGTGTTGTCACGGCCGGTAAAGCCGTGACGGCAAGGGCAGGCTCTCAGGGCTGATGCCGGGTGGAAGAGGTCGCCGGACTGGTGGGTTTTATTCGGTTACTTCCACCGTGTGGCTTTGGCGAGGGACGCCATCCGATGATGCGGACCCCTTCATCCCGGGCCACCTCACGGTGGCTGCAGCTCTGAGCCCGTTGCCGATGACGACCACCTCAGCGACCTCGTGGACCAGGACGACCGCGGCAAGGCCAAGCACCCCGGACAGCGCCAGCGGAAACAAGACGACGATGATCGCCAGCGCGAGCCCGATGTTGCTGGTCATGATTCGCCGTCCCCGCCGGGCATGGGCCAGCGCTGCTGGGATGAGTCGCAGGTCGGTGCCGGTGAAGGCGACATCTGCTGACTCGACGGCGGCTGCACTTCCTGTGACCCCCATCGCGATGCCCACACTCGCCGACGCCAGCGCAGGCGCGTCGTTGATCCCGTCGCCGATCATTGCCGTGGGCGTTTCACTTGCCAGGCGCTGGACATGGCGTGCCTTGTCGGCGGGCAGCTGCTCGGCATATACCTGATCTATCCCAGCTTCGGAGGCTATCGTCTGGGCTGTGACGGCGTTGTCGCCGGTGAGCATCACGCTGTGGATCGCCTGCCGCCGGAGTGCAGCGATGGTCTCGGCCGCCTCTGGACGCAGTTCATCGCGGACGCCGATGACCCCAGCCGCGTGCCCGTTGATCTCGATGACGACAACGCTCATTCCCTCGCTGGCCATTCCCTGGGCCTGCTCACCGAGGGAGGCTGGGCCAATCCATCTCGGACTGCCCAGCCGGACGGATCTCCCACCGACCCGGCCGGTGATTCCCTGGCCAGGGTGCTCAACCACTTCGTCTGCCACGGCCCTGTCCGGTGCAGCCGCGGTGATTGCCTCTGCCAGTGGGTGTGCTGAGCTGGCCTCCAATGCCGCTGCCGTCGCCAACACCTCGTCGCGCGAGAACTCCGCAACTGTGTGTACGGCGACGACCCGAGGCCTGTTGCGGGTCAGTGTCCCGGTCTTGTCGAAGGCGATGGCGCGGATCGTCCCCAGCTGTTCAAAGGCGGCCCCCGACTTGATGACCACGCCGAACCTGCTTGCGGAGCCGATGGCGCAGATCACCGTCACCGGCACCGCGATCGCCAGGGCGCACGGAGAGGCTGCCACCAGCACCACCAGCGCCCTCTCGGTCCAGAGTGCTGGATCACCGGTCATGACCCCGAATGCCATCACCAGGACGGATGCAATCAGGACTAGCGGCACCAGCGGCCGGGCAGTCCTGTCGGCCAGCCGGGCCCGCTCTCCCTTGGCCGCATGCGCCTGCTCGACGAGCCGGACGATCTGCGTTAGGGAGTTGTCCCGGCCATCCGAGGTGGCTGTGATCCGCAGGGTGCCTGCACCGTTGACCGACCCAGCCAGCACCGGGCTGCCGGGGCCGGCCTCAACGGGGATCGACTCCCCCGTGATCGCCGAGGTGTCCAGCCATGAGCGTCCCCTGACGACCACGCCGTCCGTCGCCACTCGCTCTCCAGCACCGACCACGAGGACATCATCCTGCCGCACCTCGGCGGCTGGGATCACGTCTTCTCCGTCCGGCCTGGAGACACGGGCCGTCTCGGGGATCAGCGACAGCAGGGATCTCAGCCCCTCCCGGGCACGGTCCATGGCCCGGTCCTCCAGGGCCTCTGCGATGGAGAACAGGAAGGCCAGGGCCGCGGCCTCGCCGACGTGACCCAGCAGGACCGCCCCGATGGCCGCGATGGTCATCAGGAGCCCGACGCCCAGCCGGGAACGTCCCCGCGAGGTGAACAGGCGCCTGAATGCGCCTGGCGCGAACGTCCAGGCGCCAGCCAGTAGTCCAAGCGCATACCCGATGAGCGCCAGGGACCCGGAGCCGGTCCAGTCCAGGACCAGTCCAGCTACCCAGAACATGCCGGAGGCCATCGGCAGCAGCAGCTCGCGGTCACGCCACCAGGGCACAGATTCCTCGTGTCCCTCATGGCCGCAGGAGGCGTGGCCGTCAGCTGACTCCTGGCCACCACAGCACGCATCGACCTGTGTGGCGGTTGTGGGCCGGTCATCACCGCAGCATTCCCTGCTCACCGTTCCTCCTCGCCTTGGCTGGCGCGGCTAGATCCTGGGCCACAGCACATCGGGACGTCGCAGTCCGCATCGAGGCAGGACTGTCCGTCATCGACGGCCAGGACCACATCGACCACAGTCCGTAGCGCCTGCGTCAGGTGCGGGTCAGCGATCTCATACCGGGTTCTGCGTCCCTCCGGGACCGCGACCACGATCCCACAGCCACGAAGACAGGCGAGATGGTTCGAGACGTTGGTTCGTGTCAGGTTCAGGTCGCGGGCGAGCTGGGCCGGGTATCCCGGTGCGTCCAGCAGCAATAGCAGGATCCGTGACCGTGTCGCATCGGCCATTGCCCGGCCCAGCCGGTTCATCACGTCGACACGGGAAGCAAGAGTCAGCATGCAGTGACTATACAGCAGACACTGACCTAATGGGACCAAGGATGCCTGAGCCGGTGTCGTGCGCCGGATGTTCGTCAGGCCGTGGCTCTGGGGCGGATGCCGTGGCAAAGGCGAGAGCTGGGAATGGAATTCCGGACTCTTGTCCGCTGGGGTTCATCCGTCTGGTGGCTCGGGGAATTCTGGTTCTATAGGAGACCTGGATTGATGGTGGGGTCATGGTTGGCAATGACGTGGGTGACGCGAGGGTCGTTCATGACCGAGCGTACCCAGGTCAGGGATTTCTCTGCGTCCTCAGCGTTGACCACCACTGATGGGCGTAAGCCTTCTTTTAACGACGGCTGGCCATAGCCGACGTCGCTTATCAGCAGGATCGCCTCTCGCGGGTCGCTGCCCAGTGGGCAGTCCTCGGGGAAATCACCAGCAATTGTTCTCTCTTTCCGAATCAAGGTGGCGCACAGGCCCCAGGAGTGTCCTGGGGTGTTGATCATGGTGACAGTTCCGTCCCCGTATACATCGAAGGAGCGCCTAGCCGGTCCCAGGCGGCCATTCCAGCTGAAAGCCTGCATGTCCACGCCAGCCCATTCGTGTGGCAGATAGCGCAGCCGGTCCTGCTCTGCGGCCCTCAGCTCGGGGGCGGAGACCATGATCCGGGGTGCCTCGCGGACAAGCCGCAGGCCATCGGCATGGTCACAGTGCAGGTGGCTCATCAACACCATATCCAGGTCACCTACCCTGATGCCGCGTTCCTCGAGCTGCTCATTGATGGCTTGCCCCTGAGGCAGTACGGCTTTGTTGACTGGATACTGATGCAGCAGATTCTTGATCTGTCCCCACCTGGTGCGATTGATGGGATGCCAGCCGGTGTCGAGGAGTATCAGGCCATGGTCAGTGCTGATCAGGTAGCAGGAAACCGGCGCTTCGATCAGATGTCTCTTCGAACGCAATGCGTGGGTCCATGCCATCGGGCGATCGGTCGGCCGGTGGAAAGGCAGCGCCTCGTCCACGATCACCGTTCCGGTATGCAAAACCTCGACAGAAATGCTCATTGTCTGACTTTGACTTATCACTACTCGGACGGCAATGTGCCACGCCTGGAGATCCTGCCGCCAATTAAATAAACGACTTCCGGAAGCTTGTTCATAGCTCATGACATGCTGGCGTCGGCAAGGGGGCCGTGACCTCGTCGACTGTCCGTGGATAAGCCTCCCGGTTCCGGTGCGTCGTGGTGAGGTGTGGGAAGGCCCACTGGAACCGTGTATCGACGATGCCTCTGCAGCCGGTTGGTCGCGGAGGGCGCCTCGGGCGTCATCCCCGGAACGCGCTGGCTCCTCGACCTCTGCCGGCGTCACGCCACAGATAAAGGATGACACGGGTTTTATCGCAAGTTCGACCCTCTCCAACATATAGTGTTCCCACAGGCGGAAGTTAACAGTGGTTAACCTTTTGTCTTCAATCAACTCAACTGGTCCCCATTCGGCGTAGTAGCCGAAAGAACTCCGATAGGAGGTCATGTGTCATCGTCACGCCGGTCTCGGCGACGTCGCTCGAAGGTTGACCTGTCAGCCGTCAACGCCAATACCGAACTCGCGCTCGTTGACGGCATTGATCCCGAGGAACGCCGAGCCTCGATATCAGGCCGTTATTCCCCCACTCTGCTCCTGGTTGCCGTGCTCGCCTCAATCGGGGTGCTGGCCTACGCGGGCTTCCTCCTCAACCCGAACTTCCGGGGCGATCTCATCCCCTGGCTCATCGTCATCACATGCGAGCTGATCCTCATCTTCCAGGCCTCCATGGCCCTGTGGACGATGCTCTCGGGCTACGGGCGCCAGCCCAACTACAGGTTCCAGGCCGCCCAGGCGAGGCTGTTCGACCCAGAGGCCAACTATCAGCTGGATGTCAGCGACGATCCCACAAAGTGGCCGATGTACCTGAATGGCCGCCAGATCGATGTGGACGTCCTCATCACGGTCTACGGTGAGTCGCTGGACGTCATCACGACCACGGTCAAAGCGGCCATGGCGATGCAGGGCCTCCACACCACCTGGATTCTGGATGATGGGGATTCGGACGAGGTGCGCGAGCTGGCCAAGACCCTCGGCTGTAACTATGTGCGGCGACTCGGCAGCTCTGGCGCCAAGGCGGGCAATGTCAACAACGCATTATCTTTAGCCAAATCCGAGTTCTTCGTTATCTTTGATGCTGATTTTGTTGCCAGGCCCGAATTCCTCTACGAGACGATACCGTTCATGGAGGATCCGAATGTGGCATTCGTCCAGGCGCCTCAGGTATATGGCAATCTCAATAACATTGTCTCCCGGGGCGCTGGCTTTATCCAGATGGTTTTCTACCGGTTTATCCAGCCTGGGCGCAATGAATTCAATGCTGCCTTCTGCGTCGGCACCAACGTGCTGTTCCGCCGTGCCGCGGTCAAGGACGTCGGCGGGATCTACACGCAGTCCAAGTCGGAGGACATCTGGACCTCGATCCTCATGCATGAACGCGGCTGGCGGTCGATCTTCCAGCCCAAGGAGCTTGCCATCGGTGAGACCCCCGACACCATCGAGGCCTACAGCAAGCAGCAGCTCCGCTGGGCCACCGGTGGCTTTGAGATCCTGTTCACGCACAACCCGCTCAGCCCGCGCCGTCGTCTCCACATGGACCAGCGGCTCATGTATTTCGTCACATGCACGTTCTATTTCACGGGTATAGCGCCGGGCCTCCTCATGCTGGTTCCGGTCATGGAGGTGTTCTTCGACCTGCGGCCCATGACCTTGGCGGTGAAATGGTACGAGTGGGCGTTGTTCTATCCCGGTTTCTACGTCATGCAGATCGTGCTGGCTGCGGTGATCGCAGGCACTTTCCGCTGGGAGGTCCTTCTGCTGGCCGCCAACTCCTTCCCCATCTACATCAAGGCATTCTTCAATGCCCTGCTCAAGGTGGACACGAAGTGGTCTGCCACGGGAACCACGGGCGGCAGGACGTCGGCCTTCAACTTCATCATGGTGCAGGTGTGGGCATTCGTGCTCATGGTCGGCACCTCTATCATGTCGATCTACCGGGACTACCTGATGGGGCACGTCAATATCGCCACCTTCTGGTGCGTCCTGAATGCCTTCTTCCTCGGGGCATTCGTCGTGACTGCTTTCCTGGAGAATCGCCAGAAGAAGAGGAACAGCAAACGTGGCGGGGATCCGTCGCGTCCCAAACACGGCATGGAACCGGAGCTGGCGTCCTCGCGGAGGACATCCGCCCTGGCCGACAAGCAGACGACTGAGCCCCTGACCGCCGAGGCCATCCTGGGTGCCCAAGCCGCCAAGGACTCCCTTGCCGCCCTACCCGAGCTTTATGACCGAAAGGGTTAACCCGTGTCCTTCCTCAATCGTCTCAAGCTCCTCGGCGGCCTCATTGTCGTCGTTCTCATCCTCGGGCTGCTGACCGTGTTGTTCAACCAGCGGCAGAATCAGGTGGCCAGCATCACGGCCCACGTCGAGGCTCCCCGCACGGTGATAGCCTCGCCTTACGGGGGTCTGGTCACAAAGCAGAACCACAATCCTGGCGAATACGTGTCAGCTGGTGAGGAGCTCTTCACCATCACCAGCGCCAACCTGAAGGACATGGCCAGCCAGGGCACGCAACCCAACAGCACCGAGGGATACAAGATCAGCCTGGAGGACGGCACCATCACCTTCTTCGCCACCATCGCTGGCTACCTGGACAGCTTCACGGCCGTCCAGGGAAGCTACGTCAACAGCGCTGAGTCCCTGGCTGAGATCGTCTCCAGCGCGAACAAGACCGTGGTGGCGAGGTTCCAGCTCAATCCCTCGGACTATGGAAGAATTGAACCGAACGGGAAAGTGACCATCCATCTACCGAATGGCCAACTTGTGGAGGGGCAAGTGATGAGCGTCAACATCGCCACAGATTCAGCCACCAGTAACACCGTCACCGAGGTGACGGTCTCCAGCGATGCTCTGCAGGCAGAGGACCTCATGCTGCTCACCCGGCGTGGCACGCCCGTCACCGCGATCATGACGCTGCGCGACGACGGTCCGTTGGCTGGTCCTACGCAGGCTGTCTACGACTTCCTGTTGAAGATTGGTCTGCGTTGAGGCGGGCCTTCAGCCTCCTGCTGGGGACTGTCTGCCTGGTGGCCGTCGTGTTGCTGCCAGGCAGCGTTCCCCGGATCCAGCCTGATCGTCCGTCATTGCCTGACCCAACCCGGCCGCGTGAGCTGCCCGGTGAGGCGGCAGCCCTCAATGTGGTGGCTCAAAACCCAGGCAAGGATCTCAAACCCGAACGCCTCGCAGAGGGGCTCAACCCCCCGACCAACCGGTGGTTCTCTGGTCTGGTCTTCGGGCCGGAGCCCCTGCCGGTCTATCCCCTGCCGCTGAGCTTCCAGCTGACGGCCACCGGGTTCAATTTTGGGCTGCCAGAGGTGCAGTCCACCGAGAAGACCTTGTTCGGCGGGCACCGGCCGGAGGTATCCGTCACCGTGCCCGGGATCACAGGCTGGCAGGTGGTGGCCTATGACACGGCCACTGTCGTCGTCGAGGCGCGAGGTGCGGACGGTCCCGTGGGGCGCGTCACGCTGGCCCAGGGGTCACCCCAGGTCACATTCACCGCGTCGAGTGCGGTGACGCTGGAGACCTCTTCGCTGCCCGAGCATTTCGGCATGGTGCCCGAGTCCGGTTCTGGCGCCACCCAGATCGCGGAGGGGCAGTCCGTGACCTGGGTCGCGATCCCCGACGGGGCATCGAAGGCCGAGGTGCTCGGCCAGGTCCATCCGGTGACGGGGTCCGCCCTGTCGTGGCAGGTCGACGATGAGAAGACCTTCACGACCATCACGTGGCAGACCGCCGACGGAGCCCCCACCCTGGTGGCCACCATGCCCCATCAGACGGAGTCGGACACCGACCAGGACTGCCGCCTGGGCACTTTCAAGAGCGTCTATGGCGAGCTCAAGGCGTGCCTGAGGTCGTCGGTCACCTGGGGGGCGCCGAAGCTGCCGGCGCCGGCAACCTACGACCTGGGGAAGCTGGACGAGGCCGGTCGCGCGAACCTCATCACGCATCTTGAAACGGACGTCCAGCATCTTCCCGCCTACCCCGCGGACACCTATTTCGCAGGGAAGGCCCTCGCGAGGGATGCCCAGCTCCTGCAGCTGGCGAAGACCCTCGGCCGCGATGACCTGGCTGCGACGGTCCGCAACCGTCTGGTGCCCGAGATGCGGACCTGGACGAACCCGGCGGGATGCGCCACGCCTGGGGCGGCCCGCTGCTTCTTCTACGACCAGAACAATCATGGTGTGGTCGGGCTGGTGGCGACCTTCGGCAGCGACGAGTTCAACGATCATCATTTCCACTACGGCTATTTCCTGTATGCCGCTGCCCTCGTCGCAATGGACGATCCCAATCTGGTCTCCGAGATGGCGCCGGTGATGACTCTGCTGTCCTCTGACATCGCCCGTCCTGTGGCCTCGGACCGGTTCCCGGCTCTGCGTGTCTATGACGCCTATGCCTCCCATTCGTGGGCCTCCGGGACCTCCCCGTTCGCTGATGCCAACAACCAGGAGTCCACCAGTGAGGCCGTGGCGGCCTGGGTGGGTCTGCGGCTGTGGGGTGAAGTCAGCGGCGACCAGGCCATGGCGGATCAGGGCACCTGGATGCAGTCCAATGAGGCCAACGCGGCCCTGGCGTACTGGTTGAATTTCAACAAGAGCGATCCGCTGTACGCGCCGCTGGAGTACAGCTACCTGCCCCTCAACTTCGGTGGCAAACGAGACTTTGCCACCTGGTTCTCGCCCGACCCGGAGGCCGGACTGGCCATCCAGGTCCTCCCCGTGACCCCGGCGTCCACCTATCTGGGCAGGGACCCGGACCGGGTCGCGACCAACATCGACAACGCCCTGACGGCTGACACGTTCTCCCGCACCTACGGCGACATCCTGCTGGCCTACTCAGCCCTGGCCGGCGAGGAGGCTCGCGCGAAGGCACTCACCCTGGTGGACGAAGTTCCTTCCGACGATGGCTTCACACGTTCCCTCCTGCTGGCCTGGCTGTACTCGCTGAAGGCCTGAGTCCCGGTTCACTCCACTCAGACATGTGGAAGCACAGCCTTCAACTGTCGCTGAAGTTCGTGAACCTTCTCAGCCCAGTCTTCTGAGGATTTTCTGTCAGCCGCATAACTGTTGATGGCCTTGCGGATGACTTCACCCATCGTCTCGCCGTCGACGCGGGCAACCGACACGAGCGTCTCGAAGATATCTTCCGGCAATCTGACCGATACGTTGCGCACTTTAAGCGCTTTGAGCTCTGGTTCCTTGGTGGGCATTCGTTAACCTTCTCTGCATAGACCAGCAGACGGCGGTTTGGGTGCATCTGCCCCACACCACCGCCTGTGCTGGTACTACTGCACAATATGCGTGTCGCACATGTGATCAACGAAAGGAGTTGCCATGACCGACATCAACCTTGAACGCACCTGGTCGCACCGCTTGGTCCCAGTGCTCAGCGAGGTGTGGTCCGAGGCCCGTCGTGAGATTCATATGGCCAGCCGCATGGAGATGGATGACAACGTCTGGATGACGAGCTCGCCTGATCACATGGGCGATCCCGCCATGAAAGTCGATCGTTTGGCTGGGAATGGAGCGACGCGTCCGGCTCCACCACCATCCAAGCCTTTCAAAAGCATATGAATCAGTCGGGTTACGGGCTTACCGTCGACGGCATCATGGGCCCACAAACCATCGAATATCTTCAGGTGTGGTTTGGGAACACCTCCTATGTATCCCTTGTTGAGGGAGACCGTACGATCAAGGAACTCCAGGGGTGGTTGGGCTTCTCCTACACCCCCCACCAGCTAGCTAGTCCCGCCACCCTCAGCACTTCGCTAAGAATGGCCTAGCCACAAGCAGTTCGGGCCCGGCGCGAAGGATGGAGCTCGAACGGGCTGCTCACCTCGTTGGGTCTAGCAACTCCCTGGGATCCACTTTTAGTACCTCGGCGATGCGTTCCAAACTCTTCAAAGAGAGGTTCCGTTCACCGCGCTCGATGCCTCCCATGTAAGTGCGGTGAAAATCAAATATCTCAGCGAACTCCTCTTGACTCAGGCCACGTTTCAATCTCCAGGCGCGCAGATTCGCGCCCACCGTTCGTTGGAGATCGCCCTGAGTCACGTCCCTAGCCTGGCTGGATGCTACTTAAAAGTCTACATACTTATAAATGGCATAAGGTTGAAGTGGTGAGGTGAGGTTTTGGACCGTAATTCATGGGTCGTGACACATGAGATCGTAGGCAGCTGCTGCGCCCGTGAGGCTTACGGTGTCATCGGTGGTATTTCTTCTTGAGTCGTCGGCGGTAGATGGCCAGGGCAATCTGGTAGGAGAGGAACTCCGCGACCACATAGCCCAATCCCATCAGGATTGCTCCGAGGAAACGGGAGCGCGGGAACATGATGGCAATGATTGCGAATGTGCCAACCCCACGGACGACGTAGTTAGTTGCCGAGGGCCTGTAGAAGCGCAGATGACCTTTGAGGGAACCATCCCAAAGCTTCCACTTTTGACCAGGTTCTTGCTTCTTCAAAATGGAATCACCATCCTTGCCAAATGGCACAACCCACTGCGGATGCTGCCAGTTTACCTGCAACTCCCCATGGGCTCAGTGCAAGGGCATCTTTGATGCCGATCTTGGCGGCGCGCTTGGGGATCTCTTTACCTAGGTACCTAGAAAGAGCTCCCCAGTTCTGCTGACGGACCCACATGCGGATCAGGCCCCAATTGACGTCAAGCAGTCCGATAAAAGGGATAGCCCCTTTGACCACGCACCAGGCGTAATCCTTCAGGTCAAGTGGCCCGGCGCCGTTGTGACTCGATGTGTCGAGCTGACTGGCGGGTATCGACAGGACGGACAGGTCCCGATCAGGATACAGCCGCTTGGCGGCGTCGTAATTAATGTGCAGCTGGCCGGTCTGTTCGTCCTTGACCACCACTTCAGCAAACAAGGTGTTCAGGTACTGCTCAAGCTCAACCACTTGGGCGTCGGTGAACCCCGCCTGTTCCTCCGACTGGCTGGTCCCCTCATCTGCGCTGGCAGTAGCTGGCACCAGGAACAGGCTGAATCCCAGCAGCAGCGCTAGAATCTGCCTGATGAATCTATTTTTCATGGCCTCTCCTTTCCGTGAGGTCATCGAGAAGTAGAGAACATCCCCCAAGGCCCAGTCTTGTTCCGTGACCCCAGAACGTCACCCTCTCTATAGCAAGTCTGGACATACGTTACCCATTCAAGACAGTTTACCTTGAGGAAAGTTAATGCACAGGTGTTCGTGTCATAGCCTAATCCGCATGACCTGCGTCACCTGCTGAGCATTTGGTTTGAAAATCTGATAGAGACGCTATCAGGACCAGTTCGCTGTTCGCTGCGATCCGCCCGTGAGTCCAAGGGGTTATTCAGCAGAATCTTGCAAAGATATGAACCTCCTTGTCAGGGCCCATTTAACCAAAGCCGTGAATAATGCCCTTAGTGTTCTCATTGCGCAGCAGTGCCATACCGTACGCTACGCTTGAGAAGCTTTCATGGACAGCACAAACCACCCCATATGGGGCTAACCAAGGAGTTGGTCAAGCATGGCAGCCGACGAGGAAGTCACAGAAACAAACCAAACCCACAAGGGCCTGCGTTGGCTTGACGTCGGGGTCATTCTGGCCGTCGCGCCGATAGTCGTGGCGTCGCTGAGAGTCGTCATATTCACTGGCGGCGATCCGGTATTGACCCAGGTTCTTATTGAAAATCTGGATGTGAGGACGCTGCTTCTGGGGAGCTTCTTCTCAATCTTGCCGGCAATGGCTATGGTTGCTTCATCCTTCCTCATGGTTGAGAAATCACTGGCGGGGCGGCTTCTTGGGGGAGATAAGAAGGGTCGAAGGCGATGGGGAACTCTTATCGGTGGAATTATTTTGCTCCTCGTGGTATTTTCTAACCTCATGTGGATTGCAGCGGCATTAGTGGTTGTTCCTATCATCCTTTTTGTCATATCTTTCGTAAGTTTCCTTGGCGAAAAACTAGAGCGAGAACGTGTAAAAAATTCATGGAAAGATATTTTCAATGTGCAAAAGGGGTTATCAAGCCTCGCGCTCGGCCAGTTGCGATACGCCATGATTCCTCCGCTAACTATCCTTATCGCGGTACTCGCTCAATTTGGCTCAATGTGGTTGCCGCTCGAACTGGTCACAACCCAGAACACATCAGCAAAAGCGTATGTTCTCAGCAACAGTGAAGGATGGGCGACACTTCTCACAGAACAAAAAGTGATTCTTCGCATACCAGAAGGTGCCATTATTGAGCGGCGCGTCTGTAAGCAAGGTCACCATACATCACTGATTAGTATGTTGTCTAGTTCGAAAGGAGCTGAATATCCTGAATGCGGGTAACTATCGGGAGCTGAGAGATCACTGACATGTGACATTGACTGATCTGCGGCTATCTGCTCAATCGCGACCAGTCCCAGCGGCTGGTTGATGAGGCTGGGGCGACTGATTCTGCTGAGAATAGATGATTGAAGATGAAATTTTTTGTCGGGGTGACAGGATTTGAACCTGCGGCCTCGTCGTCCCGAACGACGCGCGCTACCAAGCTGCGCCACACCCCGGCGGCTCATCGGAGCCAGCGGAAAGACTATACCAGCGCACGCGCGCGGGTGAAATCGTCGCCCGGACCACGACTTTCTCAGGTGGTGGCGTCGATCCTTCCCAGGATCACCGGGTCGGGAGCGACCGGGCTTCCGGAGTAGGCGACGGCGTCGTCGAGGGCTTCCAGGGCGCGGTCGAAGCGCTCCGGTGTGGCGGTGTGAAGGGTGAACAGCGGGGCTCCCTGGACGATGTGGTCGCCGGGTTTGGCGTGCATCTCGACGCCCGCGACCGCCTGCACGTCGTCCTCCTTGCGGGCCCGGCCCGCGCCCAGCCGCCAGGCAGCCACCCCGACCGCCATCGCGTCCAGGCGTGCGACGTACCCGTCGCTTTCCGCGGCAACCACGTGGGTGTGTTCCGCCACCGGTAGGGGCGCATCGGGGTCGCCGCCCTGCGCCGCGACCATGCGCCGCCACACGTCCATCGCGCGGCCGTCCTGCAGCGCCGGGGCCGGGTCGACATCCGGTTTGCCGGCGGCGGCCAGCATCTCGCGGGCGAGTCGCACGGTCAGCTCCACAACGTCGTGCGGGCCACCGCCCGCCAGCACCTCCAGCGACTCGCGGACCTCGAGCGCGTTCCCTGCGGTCCGGCCGAGGGGGGTGTCCATGTTCGTCAGCAGTGCGACGGTGGTGACGCCCGCGTCCGTCCCCAGCGCCACCATGGTGCGGGCCAGCTCCTCCGCGCGATCGCGGGTCTTCATGAACGCGCCCGAACCGACCTTCACGTCCAGCACCAGCGCCCCCGTGCCCTCCGCGATCTTCTTGCTCATGATCGACGACGCGATCAGCGGGATGGCTTCGACGGTGCCGGTGGCGTCACGCAGGGCGTACAGCTTCTTGTCCGCGGGAGCCAGGCCGGAACCCGCCGCGCAGACGACCGCGCCGACGTCACGGAGCTGCGCGAGAAGTTCGTCATTGCTCAGGTCGGCTCGCCATCCGGGGATGGCCTCCAGCTTGTCGAGGGTGCCGCCGGTGTGGCCGAGGCCCCGGCCCGATAGCTGCGGCACGGCAACGTCGAACACCGCCACCAAGGGTGCCAGCGGCAGGGTGATCTTGTCGCCGACCCCGCCCGTCGAGTGCTTGTCGGCGGTGGGTTTGCCCAGCGACGAGAAGTCCATGCGCTCCCCGGAGGCGATCATCGCGGCAGTCCAGCGCGCGATCTCGCCCCGGTCCATGCCATTGAGCAGAATCGCCATAGCCAGCGCTGACATCTGCTCCTCAGCGACCACCCCGTCGGTGTAGGCGCGGATCACCCAGTCGATCTGAGCGTCGCTGAGCCTTCCGCCGTCGCGTTTCCTGGAGATGACCTCAATGGCGTCCATGGCGGGATTCTAGTGGGGTCGCTGACAAAACTGCCATCCATACAGCGCAGGAGCGAGCTGAGGTACTGGGTTGTTGGACGACTAGCGCAGAGGACTTTCAGGAAACAGCCTAGAGTGTTGATTATCTGTCTTTCTTATTCATAGGTCATGGTGATCCGGAATCCGGCATGATGATAGCTCTCACAGCCTGTCGTTCCTGAGGTGAGTATCAGGGTTGCTTTGTTGTCTTCTGGCTGTTTCTGGGCGACTCTACTCTCTGAATACCTAAGATTTTGATCTTCTTGCCAGCCTTCTTGTTCTGCGGTGGTCATGACTTGGGTGAAGGCTTCTTCGAGTGGGATGGTGCGTCTGTAGCATCGGTTAATTTTTGGGGGGCGTGGTTTGTATCCCTCTCCGGTGGTTTCTTCCCTGCCGAGGGGTTCTAGTCCTGGCCATCTTGCGGTGGCGATGGGGTCTTTCCGGAGGTTGTTCATCCAGCGGTCCCAGTCGGAGGTGCAGGCGACCAGCGCCAGGCACAGCACCGCCACCAGCTGCACTGCTGCCATGCGTTTCAGGTATCGCATCATTGCCTCCCTCGACTAAGAGGATGCTACCTTTTTGCTTTCTGTGCCGGAAGCTCTGCGGATGATCGGCTTGCGGTTTCTCGTCCCTGCTGGGGAGCTGCCCATAGGATTCTTCCATGCATCCGATCCCCGACGTTACCCCTGCCGCCCGGCGCGCCCGCTGGGGCGTGATCCTGCTGTTCTGGCTGAACGGGGCGGCGGCTGCGTCGATCATTCCGCGCTACCCGGAGATCAAGTCCCGATTGGTCATTGACGACCAGTGGTGGGGACTGCTGATCGCACTTGCGCCCCTCGGTGGGCTGGTGGCGGGCCTGGTCACAGCCGCCCTGATCCGCCGGTTCTCGTCGGCGACGGTCGCGGTGGTCTTCCAGGCGGTCAGCGTCGCGATGCTCAGCCTGATCGGGAATGCATCCGTGGCCTGGATGCTGGCGGCTGGAGTGTTCCTGATGGCCGCGGGTGATGCACTGACGGACATCGCCATGAACGCACACGGGCTGCGGGTGCAGAGGCTCTACCAGCGTCCGATCCTGAACAGCTTCCACGGCTGGTGGTCGATCGGCGCGGTCTGTGGCGGGCTGCTCGGGTCCGCGGCGAAGCAGGGCGGAGTTCCCATCTGGCTGCAGTGCCTCATAGCTGCCGGCGCGTTCGTGGTCATGGCGCTGGGCGCGAAGTCCCTGCTGCTGCCCGGCAAGGACCACGACCCGGCCGCCAGCCAGGCCGGCGGGACGAGACGGCGCCTGCCCACGCCGACGCTGCTGCGGCTGCTCGCGCTGGGGTCGCTGGGGGCTGCGGCCATGCTGATGGAGGACACAGGCGCCACCTGGGGCGCTATCTACCTGGACCGCCAGTTCGAGATCATCCCGTTCTTGACCGGCATGGCCTTCGTCGCATTGCAGGGCGCGCAGCTGATCGGCCGTTTCACGGGCGACGCCCTGGTGGCGCGGATCGGCCCGCGACCCGCCGTCGTGCAGGGCGCGGCGATCGCCTGCCTCGGAATGGGGATCTCGCTGGTCTGGCCCACCGTGGTCACTGCGATCCTCGGCTTCGCCTGCGTCGGCTGGGGCATCGCGACGGCGATCCCGTCGGCCATGCACGCCGCCGACGAGCTGCCCGGCATGAACCACGGCAACGGCCTGATGATCGTCACCTGGATGATGAGGTTTGGTTTCTTCGTCGGCCCGCCGCTGATCGGTGCCCTATCGGAGGCGACGGAGCTGCGCCTTGCGCTATGGGTGGTGCCGGTGTTCGCCGTTGTGATCCTGCTCCTCAGCCCGTCGCTGGGCCGTTCCAAGGCATCATGAAAACCTGTGATGGCCTCGATGCCTGATGCGCAGCGTGACCTGTGAACGATAAAGCCCTTGTCAGGAAGGTTTCTCATAGCCATGAATAAGCCCGAGGGCAGGTTTTCCATCACTAGCGGGCGGAGTCCCTATCATTACGTTTGAGCCGGTCAGCTCAATGTCCTGTCAATGTCCTGGTGAAGGGAGTAGCGATGATGCTGCCCGCCCCGCCCCGCGGCGTGCTCAGGCGGTGGCGCATCCAGGCCGTGACCGTGGCAGGGGTGATCATGTGCGTTGTGGTCGTGGCTTTCCTGGCCTGTCTGGGCATTAGGCTGGCCTGCCTAAGTCCGGCTCAGGTTTCCTCGGTGGCGGACATAATGTTGAGGCCATGAGCACCGAGACTGTCAACACCCCGTATGTCAACCTCTCTTTCACTGCGTCCCCCGCGCTGCGCAACAACTTCCAGCGCGTCCTGGTGGACCTCATCGCCCTTGAGCTGGTCGGCAAGCAGGCCCACTGGAACATCGTCGGCCCGAACTTCCGCGACCTCCACCTGAACCTCGACGCGGTCGTCGACATTGCCCGCGCAGGCGCCGACGACGTGGCCGAGCGGATGCGCGCCGTCAACGCGACCCCCGACGGCCGCCCTGCCACCGTGGTCGCTTCGGCCACCGTGCCCACCGCTCCAGAGGGCGAGATCTTCACCACCGACGCCGTCGCCTACATCGTTTCCGCCATCGAGGCTGTCGTCGTCACCCTGCGTGACGTGCACGGCGCCATCGACGAGGAGGACCCCTCCTCCTCCGGCATCATCGAGGACCTCACCACCCAGCTGGAGCAGCAGGCATGGTTCCTTTCCGCTGAGGTGCGCAAGCCCGTTCACTGAGTGCTCCCCAGCGCGGGAATACGTGCGACCTGATTCAGCCAAGGCGGCCCCGGCAGCGCTGGGGCCGCCTTGCTGTGCGCGGTTCTGGCCGGCGACACTCCCGAAAGTTATCTCTGGAATGTAACGTAGGTTTGGCTTACCATAACTGGGCTATTTTCCGAAAACGAACGGAGCCCACGTGCTTTCCAGAAGGACATTCGTCGCGGCGCTTGCCGCGACTGCCACCGCGGGCTTTGCCGCCTGTGCCAATAACTCGACGACGCAGGCCAGCGACAGCCCCAGCGCGGGTTCCAGCTCGACTGGAGCCACTGAGACCTTCCCCATCACCATCAAGCACGCTCTCGGTGAGACCGTCATCGATAAGAAACCCGAACGCATAGCCACCCTCGGCTGGGCCAATCACGAGGTGCCGCTGGCCCTCGGCGTGGTGCCCGTCGGCATGAGCAAGGCCAACTGGGGCGATGAGGACGGCGACGGCCTCCTGCCCTGGGTCAAGGAGAAGCTCGACGCCCTGGGAGGCCAGGCCCCGGTGTTGTTCGACGACAACGACGGAGTCCCCTTCGAGGCGGTCTCCAACACCAAACCCGACGTTATCCTCGCCTCCTATTCCGGCATCACCGAGGAGGACTACAAGACACTCAGCGACATAGCCCCTGTCGTCGCCTACCCAGAGGCGCCGTGGATCACCACCATGGACCAGATGATCGAGCTGAACTCCCAGGCCATGGGGATGTCCGCGCAGGGCAAGACGCTGATCGAGGACCTCAAGAAGCAGGTCGCCGCGGCGATGGACCAGCATGCCGGCCTCAAGGGCAAGAAGGTGCTGTTCAGCTTCCTCAACGCCGACGACCTGTCGAAGGTCGGCTTCTACACCACCCACGACCCGCGCGCCGGGTTCCTGATCAACGCCGGCATGGCCGCGCCGCAGGTGGTGGCCGACGAGTCCGCCAAGTCGAAGGCCTTCTGGGTGGACATGTCCGCCGAGAAGCCGGAGCTGTTCAACGACGTCGACATCCTGCTCACCTATGGTCCTGCCGATCCGGCGCCACTAAAGGAGGCCATGAAGGCGAATCCACTGGTCTCCCGCATCCCGGCCGTCGCCGAAGACCGGGTAGTTTTCCTGGGGCAGGACGCCCTGTCGGCCTCCGCAAACCCGTCTCCGCTGTCCATCCCGTGGGGCGTCGACAAGTACATTGCGAAGCTGGCTGAAGGCCTCAAGTGACCGTTGCCGGCACCCAGGCCCGGCCGGGCGCTGAGAGTATCCAGCGCTCGGCCGGGCGTCGTCTGCTCTGGCTGGCGGTCCTGGCGTTGTTCCTGCTGGTGGTCGTGGTGGCCTCCGTGATCTTCGGGGTGCGGGCCGTCACCTTGGACGACGCCCTCGCCGCGCTGACCGGCCAGGCCACGACCGCTGAGCAGGCCGCGGCTGTCGCCCGGCTGCCCCGCACCGTGCTGGGGCTGCTCGCCGGGGCGTCGCTGGCGATCGCGGGCGGCACCATGCAGGCCGTCACCCGCAACCCGCTAGCCGATCCCGGTATCTTCGGCGTGCTGTCGGGGGCGTCGCTGGCGGTGGTGATCGGCTTGGCCTTCTTCGACGTCTCCCATCCCTACGCGACGCTGCTATTCGCGGTGATCGGGGCGGGGGCGGCTGCTGCGTTCGTCTATGCTGTCGGGTCGCTGGGACGTGGCGGGGCCACTCCGCTGAAACTGGCCCTGGCCGGGGCCGCGACCTCCGCCGCCTGCTCGTCGCTGGTCTCCGCGATCCTGCTGCCCCGGATCCGTGTGATGGACTCGTTCCGGTTCTGGCAGATCGGTGGGATCGGCGGCGCCACCTGGGACCGGGTGGGCTTGGTGGCCCCATTCCTGCTGGTCGGCGCCCTGATCTGCCTGCTGTCGGCGCGCGGCCTGAACTCCCTGGCCCTCGGCGACGACGTCGCCACCGGCCTGGGTGAGAACGTGATGCGTACCCGGCTGGTCGCGTCGGTCGGGGCGGTGATCCTGTGCGGTGTGACGACGGCGGTCTGCGGGCCGATCGCGTTCGTCGGCCTGGTCGTGCCGCACGTCTGCCGGCTGCTCGTCGGCACCGACCATCGCTGGATGCTGCCGTTCGCCGGCCTGGCGGGCGCGTGCCTGCTGCTCGGAGCCGACACCCTGGGCCGCGTCGTCACCCCCAACTCCGAGATCGACGTCGGCATCATCACCCCGTTCATCGGGGCCCCGTTCTTCATCTGGATCGTCCGACGCCAGAAGGTGCGTGAACTGTGACCGCTGTTGCCTCCCCCGACGTCCGGGCGCTGCGTGCCGCGCGGCTGCGGCGCAGCCGCGGCCAGATCCTGGTGGTCGGCGTCCTCGTGCTGCTGGTGGCCGGTCTGTGGGCCGCCTCCCTGATGGTCGGCGAGACCTTCTACGGCCCGTCGGAGGTGTGGCGGGTGATCATCGGTCAGCGAGTGCCGGGCGCCACCTTCACCGTTGGCACGCTGCGGCTGCCCCGCGCCACCCTCGCCGTGCTGGCGGGGCTGGCCTTCGGGGCGGCGGGCGTCACCTTCCAGACCCTGCTGCGCAACCAGCTGGCCTCTCCCGACGTCATCGGCATCTCCTCCGGCGCCAGCGCCGCCGGGGTGGTCGGCATCGTGATCGTGGGACTCAACGAGACCACCGTCTCCCTGCTGGCGCTGGCCGCCGCGATCGGCACCGCCGTCGTGATCTACGCCCTCAGCTACAAGGGCGGTTTCGCGGGCACCCGGCTGATTCTGATCGGCATCGGCATCTCGTCGATGCTGGGAGCCGTCGTCACCTACACCCTCGCGCAGGCGTCGGCGTGGGACCTCCAGGTCGCCACCCGCTGGCTGACGGGGTCGCTGAACAGCGCGGGCTGGCCGCGGGTGGTGCCGCTGGCGGTGGCCTGCCTGGTGGTGTTGCCGCTGATGTGGCTGAACTCCAGCAAGCTGGCGGCGATGCGGTTTGGCGACGACACTGCCTCCGGACTGGGTGTGAGGGTGTTCTCCGTCCGGGTGTGGACCATCATCGCGGCCGTCACGCTGGTGGCCGTTGCGACGGCGTCCTGCGGGCCGGTCGCGTTCGTGGCGTTCATGTCCGGGCCGATCGCGGCGCGGATCAGCCGGTCCGCCGCGTCCCTGGTGCTGCCCGCCTCCCTGGTGGGTGCGATCCTGGTGCTGGCCTCCGACCTGATCGGGCAGTTCGCCTTCGGCACCCGCTACCCCGTCGGCATCATCACCGGTGCGCTCGGTGCCCCCTTCCTCGTCTATCTCCTCATCCGCTCCAACCGGCAGCGCCGGAACTGACCCCCGGAGACCCCGTGACCTCGAATCGTTCCCTGACCGCCGTCGAGCTCGGGCTCGCCTACGGCGACCGCACCGTCATCGACAGCCTCGACCTGACCGTCAGGCCCGGGGCCATCACCTCCATCGTCGGTGCCAATGGCTGCGGCAAGTCGACGCTGCTGCGTTCCCTGGCGCGGCTGCTGCAGCCCAAACGCGGGCAGGTGCTACTCGACGGCAAGTCCCTCCACGAGCAGCCGACCAAGGAGATCGCAAAGGTGCTGGGGCTGCTGCCGCAGTCGCCGACGGCACCAGAGGGCATCGTCGTCGCCGACCTCGTCGGCCGGGGCCGGCACCCCCACCAGGGGATGCTCGGGCGGTGGAGTCCCCGCGACTACGAGGTGGTCGCCGAGTCGCTGGCCGCCACCGACACCACCGAGCTTGCCGACCGTCCCGTCGACGAGTTGTCGGGCGGCCAGCGGCAGCGCGTGTGGATCGCGATGGCGCTCGCCCAGGAGACCGACATCCTGCTGCTCGACGAGCCAACCACCTACCTCGATGTCGCGAACCAGCTGGAGGTGCTGGACCTGCTGATCGACCTCAATGCCCGCAAGGGCACCACTGTTGTGATGGTGCTGCACGATCTCGGGCTGGCGGCCCGCTACTCCGACGAGCTCATCGCGATGCGCTCCGGGGCGATCCTGGCGCAGGGATCGCCGCGGGACGTGGTGACGGAGGAGACGGTGCGTGAGGTGTTCGGGATCGCGTCGAAGGTGGTGCCGGATCCCGTCTCCGGTGCGCCCCTGGTGATGCCGATCGGCCGGCACCGGGTGCACGTGAGCGATGAGTGACTGGCTGACGGTCGCCGTCGAGGTGGTGGAGGCGCAGCGCCTTACCCCGCATTTCGCGCGCATCCGGTTCCGGGCACCCGCCCACGTCGGCGGGGCCGGGCCCGCCTACGACCAGCGCATCCGCGTCGGGATCCCGTCGCCCGGCTGCGACCCCTGGGTGGCCGACGGCGACGACTGGTACAGCGAATGGCTTGCCTCACCCGAGGCGGAGCGGGGGCAGCTGCGCACCTACTCGGTCCGGGACATCGACCGCCGCGACGACGAGACCCTCATCACCGTCGACTTCGTGCTGCACTTCTCGCCCGGCTGCCCCGGGGTGGCGTCAGAGTGGGCCGAGGCTGCTCAGCCCGGCGACCGGGCGTCGATGATCCTGCCGCGCCGCGGGCTGGCCGGGGCGGGGATCGAGTTCGCGCCCGGACCGGCGGCGTTCATCGTCCTGGCAGGTGACGAGACGGCCGCCCCCGCGATCGCCCGGATCCTGGAGGATCTACCCCGCGACTCCCAGGGGTATGCGCTGATCGAGATCCCGGCCGCTGCCGACGAGCTGCCCATCGACGCGCCCCCGGGTTTCGAGGTGCGGTGGCTGGCCCGCGACGACCGGGAGCACGGCGACCGGCTGGTCGAGGAGCTCCTGGATGTGGTGTCGCAGGGACGCACGCATGCTGGCGTCGGGGACCTGCCCGCCTACGACGAGGGCGAGCTGGTGTGGGAGACCCCGACCTTCTCCGCACTGGGTGAGGATCTCGACGAGCCGCGGGAGAGGGTCGGTGAGACGTTCTACTGGGTGGCGGGGGAGTGCCGGGTGGTCGCGGGGTTGCGCCGTAGGCTGGTCAGGGAGTTCGGCGTCGCGCGGAAGCAGATCGCCTTCATGGGCTACTGGAAACGCTGAGTCGACGGGAATTGCTAGCATTTCTGCGAGGAGGTGCAAGCATGTCTACGGTCACCATCCGCGGGCTCAGTGACGAAACACATGAGAACCTGAGGCAACTGGCAGCCTCAAACAACCGCTCTATGGAGGCCGAGGCCCGAGAAGCCCTCGATCAGTACTGTGGAGTGCCCGGCGTTTCGTGGGCAGTGGTGAACAGCCAGGTAACTCCAAGCCCCCGGTTTGCTGGTCTTATCTCTGGTTTGCTGGTCTTATTCGCGTCTGCTGGCCTCACAGCACAGGCAAACGTGAATAAGGCCAGCAAACCGACAATAACGCCAGCAAAATCCCAGCACACGAGAATGAAGGCCGATAGCACATACCCGAAAGCTTATTCATAGCTCATGGTAACCCGCCGTTGACAAGGGGTTCCGCGACCTCGTCGACCGCCCGCGAATAAGCCTGCAGGCACATCGGAAGGAAGGGGGCATCTTCATGGGCTATTGGAAACGCTGAGGTCGCAGGGTGGCGTCGGTTGTACCGGCGGATTCGTCCAGGTGTGGGGAGTCCCGGGCAAGGGGCGGTGTGCGTTCCTGCGTGAAATTTTAAGACGGGCGCCATTGCGCTTCAATGCGTTGAATGCCGGCTGTGGGAGGAGGCGATCTCATGCCGTTCCCTCCCTCAGCTTCTGCTTCGGATTGGCCCATTCAGCGATCCTGGTGCGGTGTTGTGAATTCGGCTCGCCTGGAACGATGTGCGGCATATGTCGACAGCGCCAACAAAACCACAAGAAATCCCCAGAGCATGATGAAACCCGTCGAGAAATGGTCAAATGCCAAGGGAATGGTGGCCATGAGGGCGCAGCCAGAAAACGCGATCTGAAGGATGTGGATCGGAAGGTGCCGGGGGCCGGTATGCCCAGATTGCGAAATACCCATGATTTACCTCACAGATACTGGAAACAACTGGAGGCCAAACTGGCCGTACCCATGCCTATTGCTGCAAAACCTCCGATACAGGCGGTGCGCACTGCTGCTATCTGCGGTGTGGAGCACGCCTTATATGTTCTCGCGATTAAACTGGTGAATGCATGGGTTTTCATGAACTACTCCAATCTGCTGTGACTGGTTTTATGGAACTATATGCCATGTGACCTCTGAAGAAATCTAACTTTCGGCCAGTCTCTTGCCGTCTCTTTGGTGGGCGTGATGAGTCTGCGCGGTCCGTCGTGATCCGGCTCAATGGGTTCGTTGTCTTGTTGTTGCAGCCCGAATCACATGACGAACAATGACACCAGGGTGAAGATACCCAGTGCGAGCATGAACAGGCAGGTTCCGAAGGCCTGGCCCCGGGCGTTGTTGGCTTTGAAATGCGCAGCGACGCCGCAGAGGACGGTGGAGTGCTTGGGCGACGTCGTGGAACTGATGTGGAGCAATCGATTCGTCGGCATCCCCGCCTCGGGGGGTAGGATGGGTAGAGAAATCGAGAGGTAGGGAGATCTGCATTATGGCCCGTAGCACCGCTATCGCCCGGACCGCTACACCTGAGGCGCAAGAGCGGGTCGCTTTTGCAGAGGCTGCCTTGGCTGTGGCGGGTCACCAGGTTACTGATCCTGTGGTCCGTGACCTCATGGACCAAGTCGCCCACGACAATATGACAGGAGACCAGGCGATAGAGGCGCTGCGCCGTCATATCCAAAGGTGATGGCGGCCCGTAAACACGTATCGTACCTGGGACGACTACTTCATTCCAGGTACACACGTGTTACGCAACAAGTTCACCACGCCAGGCAAGCCCTATGGGGAAACCGACCCAGGAAAACTCCGGGCCCTCGAAGAAGGCGCAGCCGCGATCCGGCTTGAGGAACTTGCCAAGCACCCGATCGCCGGCAAGTTCGATTACAAGCACATGAAAGCGATCCATCGCTACATCTTCCAGGATGTCTATGAATGGGCAGGCCAGGAACGTGTGGCACCGGTAGGAGAGTTCATGACGAAGACCGGTCCCGACGTCATCAACTACCCGCCAGGCGACCCTACAGCACCCCAAGTTCCCTATAATTACTACCCAGCAGGACCAGCATTGACGGCGGCAGCTGAGGAACAGTACCAGCGGCTTGCGTATAAGAACTTGTTGCGTGGTTTGGACCGGGATGAATTCGTAACCGAGCTTGCCGAGGTGTGGGGTGAATTGAACGTCGTCCACAGCTTCCGCGAGGGAAACACCCGTAGCCAATTTGTGTTCTTCTCCCAACTTGCCCAACAAGCCGGCTGGCAACTTAATCCCGCCTACTTCGCCCCCGGCACGCCAGGTAGCAACGACTTTATCGCTGCTCGCTTCCACAGCCAAGCTACCGGGCGCAATGACCGCCTTGCAGCCGTTTTCGCTCGCGAGATCACTCTTTTTCGCAACTGACCTTCCTGACCTAGCGGAATTGCGAGATACCACATGATCGGGGATTGGGTGAATTGTGGCGTCCATGCGCGGTCCTGGTTATGGATCGCCGCTGGTTTACAAACCAGTGTGCCTTTTTACCGAGGCCTCGGCAGTACGGCATCTGGATGTTGTGTTGTGCCATCGTCCCCTACCAGTGGGGTCTTTACAGGATGAACAATGACACCAGGGTGAAGATACCCAGTGCGAGCATGAACAGGCAGGTTCCGAAGGCCTGGCCCCGGGCGTTGTTGGCTTTGAAATGCGCAGCAACGCCGCAGAGGAAATACACCACCACCGCGACGCTCGTTGCGAATGCCACCCCCGGCAGCCAGATACCGGCGATCAGGCCCGCGGTGCCGAGGAATTTGATGACGATCAGCGTCCAGGCCCATTCCCTGGGGAAGTTGACGCCGTCCAGGCACTCGCGGATGAACTTTGGCGGCCGGATCATGAGAACGGCGTCGGTCAGCAGCGCTGCAGCCAGGATGACGGCGGGCCACCAGGGGTCGGCTGTGATGATCATTCGTGCTCCTTGTGATTACAGATGGTTTCGAAAGTGGTGCGCAGCTCCGCGATGATGGAGCTGCCCTCGAAGGTGGGCCGGGTGGCCCAGGTGAACAGCACGCCCAGGTAGGCGTAGTAGAGGGCCTGGGCCTGGCGGTCCAGGTCGTCCGGGGCGCGTCCGGGGCTGCTGATGGCGTCGCGGATCTCCGCCAGGAGGATCTTGGTCAGGCGGGTGAAGATCTCGGACGAGTGGTTGCCGGAGAGCAGGATCGATCCGTAGGCCCGTGCTAGTTCCTGGCGGCTGGCGAACAGCTGCAGGAAGGGTTCGACGAGGCTCAGGACGCGGACGACGCGGTTGCCGCCGCGTGGAGGTGTCTCGCGGCGGGCGGCGTGGGTCTCCTCGATCAGGCTGTCGAAGACCTTGACGAGCAGCGCCGACTTGTCGCCGACGGCCATGACCGTGCCGACACTCACTCCGCTCGCCGCCGCGATGTCGCGCACGGTGGTGGCCGCGAGGCCTCGCTCACGGAAGAGCCGGTCGGCCTCGGCCAGCACTCGCCGCTGGGTCTCGGCCTTCATGTCGCTGCGGGTCGGCATCACATCTCCTGAACAAGTTCACTGAACACGTTCAGGATAGCGTGACAAAATACAGCTTTCAAGGAGAAGCGGTGTCCCGCGATGTGGTGCTGGTCTTACCCGCATCTCTTCAGAGCGGGGCAGCGTCCAGGGTTGGCTGGTCGGCAACCGGGTGCGGTGGTCTGTTGGTCTGGGCGTGGTGTCCTCAGACCGGCGGTGGTTCGTCTCAGTCAGCCCGCTGGGACGGGGGCACGTAGAGGTCCTCCACAGGGATCTCCCGGCCGGTGGGGGTTTCCACGATGCGGATGCCCAGCTCGTCGCGGACTATCTGCAGGTCGGAGCCGACGGGCAGGTCCCAGATCCCGATGAGGGCGGGCTCGATGGTGCACAGGTCGTTGAAGTCGGCGACCTGCCAGTTCGAGGGGTCGTTGAGGTATTCGGAGGTGTCAATGTGGCTCATGATCTGCCAGCCGTTGTCGGCGGGCGCCTGCGACTTGCCTCGCACCATCCACCGCACCAGCCCCTTTTGCTCAATGACATTGCGGGTGGCCAGGCAAGCCCCGGCCTTGGGGATGAACTCCATTGTCTACTCCTTTCACGCCTTGGCGGCCAAGCTTACCGAGACAGACGGGGGCTGGTCGCTCCAGAGGATAAGGCGGGGGTGCTATTCCAGCTCAACCGGGCCGAGGACGCGCACCTCCTCAATGTCCAGGCGCTCCTGAATCACATGCAGCACGTTCATGTCGATCTTGCCCTCATTGCGCAGGCGCTTGAGTACCTGCCGCTGGTTATCAAGAAACGCCAGGCGCAGAATATTCTCCTGCTCCAGCTGGGTGGCGGTGTGGGAGCCGTCCGGGCGGGCCTCCATGCTGGAGATCTCCTTGTAGGTGTCGTGGTGGTCGTTATACAGGCGGATGCGGTGCTCGCACTCTTTGCGCACACCCTCCAGCGCCTCGGGGGATACCTGCGCCTGCTCGGCCAGCTCGTCCAGGTTCCTGTAGGTCTCGTTCCAGGCCAGGCGCGAAGCATCCGTGATCTCGCGCTCCTCGGAGTCGTCGGCGGGGATTTTTGCCCACCGGATCACCGCCGGCAGCGCGAGGCCCTGCACCACCATGGAGAGGATGACCACCGCGGCCACCACAAAGATGATGAACTCGCGACCCTCCACGCCGACGGGTACCGACAGCGCCACCGCCAGGGAGATGCCCCCGCGCAGGCCCGCGAAGGTGCTCACCACGCGCCCGCGGAACGTGCCGCGCAGCCGCCGCTGCTTCTCGCTGCGGTCCAGGGCGCGAATAATCCCCACGGTCACGTTAAGGAACACGAACCGGGCAGCGACGCTCGTCACCCAGGCAACGAGCACCACCATCACGCCGGTCATCGCGGAGTAGTGGTTGTGCTGGGCCACCTCGTCCATGGCGCGCCACACCTCGGGCAGCTGCACTCCCACCAGCACGAACAGTGCCCCGTTGAGCACGAAGGAGATGAACGCCCAAATCGGCAGGCCGTAGAAGCGGTTCTGCGCGGTGATCGTATCCGGGCCGTTGTAGGTGAGGTAGATGGCCGCCACCACCACGGCCACCACCCCGGAGCCCTTGAACCCCTCGGCGATCTCCAGCTGCTCAGAGATGAGGAAGGCGATAAACGGTGTGGTCACCATGAACACGGTGAAATACATGGGGTTAGTGAGGTAGGCGCGGATTCTATTGCCCGTCCAGCCCACAGCCAGGCCCACGAAGATGCCCACCGCGAACGAGTAGAAGAACATGCCGGTGGTGGGCCCAAGACTGAGATGGTGCCCGTTAGCTACCTGGAGGGCGAGCGCAAAAATCACCAGGGTGGTGCCGTCATTAATAAGCGATTCGGCCTTCAGGATGGTGATGGACGACTTGGGTAGCTTGCCATTGAGGGTGGCCACGGCGGTGGCGTCTGTGGGGGCTAGGGCGGCGCCAATGATGAGGGCCACCCCCCAGTCGGTGCCGAAGAAGAAATTCAGCGTCCAGGCGATCACGGCGGCGGTGAAAATGACCAGCAGCGTACCGGTGAGGATGATGCCGCGCATGAATTTACGAATCTCTCGCCAGGAGGTGTTGCGCGCCTCCCAGAAGAGCATGATGGGCAGGAAGATTTCGAGGATGACGTGCGGGGGCAGGCCGAGTTCTTGCACCTCGTGCAGCTGGTGGGCGGGGATGAGACCCAGCACCAGCCCTAAGACGATGAGAACGATGGCGGGGGTGAGGCGTGTCTTGTGGGCAATGATGTTGCCGATGAGGATCGCCAGGGAGAGGGCGATGAGGACTTCTAACAAGGCGTGGTTTTCCTTGTGGTCGTGTGCGTTGTCTCGGTTGTGCCGTACGGTGTCGCGCTTTAATACCCTAGCATCTGGGTGAATCGCCCTGGGGTGTCCTGGGCAGTGTGGTCATAGGCCAGCGATGACGACCTCAGCCAGAAAAGGCCTGCACTGACCAGGCCCAGGACTGCTTCGGCGGTCTCGTCCGATCGGGAAGACCTCGCACGCGTGCCTTTTGCGCGCGGGTCACGATGTGTCGCAGCCCCGGCGGCGGCCTCGCTGCGGTTTACACGAGCTAGAAGTCTGCTGTCCCTCTCGCCATGACCGGACGTGTGGCAGCCCTTGAAGCTCTCTCAGGCGAAGGCCACGGCTCCGGGAGCGTCTTCTGTGCCGTTGGCTGCTGCCACTTCCATATTCCCTACAGTGCGAGCGGGAAAGCCGTCCTCACGTGTCATCGGTGCACTAAAGCCTGTGGATAATCCTCATATCCAATCACTTCGATACTGACCTCCCTGATAACCTCCTTGGAGATGTCCGCAACCGCGATGCGGTATACGGTGTTGAGGCGCGGGTTGAAGACCCCCAGATGGGTGATGCCTGTGAAGTGAGGCAGGCCTGTGTGCATGCCCATGAGCCAGTACATGAGTAGCTGGAGCGTGTGATCCTTGGTGGGGCCTTTCACTGAGACTTTGAAATCCCACAGCGTATCGGCGGTCAGGAAATCTCCATCACCTGCCGTCACCACGTCGGTATAGCCGCCGGGGAAAGTGAAGCCATCGAGTGTGATAGGCCCGTATTCGCGGAAGAACCTGACCGATCGATCAACCATGGTCGCGATGTGATCGATCGTGACCTTATCCGGGTTGGTGCGTGCATGTGGATCGTACATTGCCGGACTGACGCGGTATCCAACGTCGTATCCGGCGAGCTTGCAGGCGGCAATGATGGCGTAGCCGTCTATTTTTCCTGGTGTGAGGCTTGCCACTGCGACCTCAGCAGCTGTGCGAGCAGCGCCGCCGATGTTGTTGGCGCCCATCAGTGAGACCGCAAAGGCATCGTGTGGATCCGCGCCGTTCGCGAGGCGTGATAGGTAATCCACTGCTGTGCCCACCAGAGTGGGGTGGAGATTCTCGATTTTATGATCGAGCGGTGATGGTTTGCCGTCGTCCAGCTGTTTTACCCTCATAGACCTCGGGTTGATGTACCCGCCACGGGGTTGGGTAACTTCTTTCACACGCCGCGTGACCGTCGTCATGGCTTACTCCTGTCGCTCGCCGGAAATCTATCAGTCGCTCCCGACGCTTTTAGGTATGAGCCAGTTTTCGTAGGTTTTCAGGGAGAAATGGGCATTTCTGGGTGATGATTAGGACCTTGCCAGTTCTTGGAGTTCGTGGAAACTGCGGTGGGCCAGTTCGTCGAGGAATTCTGGGCCATTCTCGATGCTGCCGACGTAGTGGCCGAAGAGTTCCATGTTGATGCAGCCGAACAGCTCGGTCCAACCCCTCAGGACGGTCAGGATCATCTCGTCCGAGGCTTTCGCGGGTAGTCCCTGTTCGATGGTCCAGCGACGCACCCTCTCAAGGTCCTCCAGCAGACCTGGGGCCAGCTCCGGCCCGCTTGCCGGGGGAGTGCCGCCGACGGGCGGCACCACTTCCGAGGCTATCCGCGCGAGCAGGATGGAGATCCTGGACGCGGCAGGGATGGTCTCCGGCGGGGCCTGGTATCCGGGGACCGGGGTGCCGTAGATCAGGCCGTACTCGTTGCGGTGCTCCAGCGCCCAGGTGCGTGCCGTGCGCCATATCGCCAGCCAGCGACCCTCCAGGTCGTCGCGGGGAATTGCCTCCTCGGCCTCCTCCACAGCCCGCCCGAGCGACTCATAGGCGTCGACGATGAGCAGCGTCAGGAGGTCGTCGCGGCTCTTGACGTAGCGGTACAGGGCGCCGGGCGTCAAGTTGAGATCGCGAGCGAGGGCGCGCATCCCCAGCCCTGTCGCGCCGTTGTCCACCAGGTGCTGGTGCGCGACCGTCAGCAGCTGCCGGGTGAAGGCGTCGCGGGCCTCGCTGCGTGGGGTGGGTGCCATGGCCCCAGTCTCGCACGCGCACCACGCCAGGAGCGTGAACAGTGTTTACAATGTTGCGTAAACAGTGTTTACTGTTTTGGGTCGATACCTGAGGAGGAACCATGGAACACATCACCGTCATCGGCGCCGGGCCGCTCGGCAGGGCCACGACGCGCACGCTCGTCGAGACCGGGCATCAGGTCACGGTCGCTACCCGCAGCGGAACCCAGCTGCCTGGCGCGCAGGCCGCCAGGGCCGATGTCGTCACGGGCGATGGCCTGGAGGGGCTTGCGTCCAGCGCGGCGATCGTCGCCTGCTGCAACTTCACCTACACCGTCGCCGGATGGCGTCATGCCTGGCCCCTGGCCATCGAGAACCTCATCCGCCTGGCGGAGCAGCAGGACGCCACGCTGGTAGTCGCGGGCAATCTCTACTCCTATGCGCGCGGAGTCATGCCGATGCGTGCCACCGACCCCCTCGACCCGCCGTCGGCGCTTGGTGAGGTCCGGGCCGACGTGACCCGGCGCCTGTTCCAGGCCCATGAGCAGGGGCGGATCCGGGCGGTCGAGGTGCGTGGGTCGTCGTACCTCGGGGCCGGCGCAGGGACGGGGTCCTATGCCGGGTCGCGGATCGTTGGGCCCCTGCTGGCCAAGGGGAGGGCCGGCATCATCGGCAGCGCCGACTCCCCGCACACCTGGACCGCGATCTCCGACTTCGGACGTCTCCTGGCCCGCGCCGCCACCGATCCCGGGATGACCGGCCGGGCGTGGCACGTTCCCAGCGCCCCCGCCCGCAGCGTCCGCGAGCTCGCCCGGCTGCTGTTCCAGGCTGCCGGGATCGGCGGAGAGCCGGGACTGCGCGTCATCCCCGCCCCGGTGATGCGCCTGCTGGGCTGGTTCTCCCCGGTGATGCGTGCGATCGGCCAGACCGGCTACCAGATGGAGGCGCCCTTCATCTGCGACGACACCGATACCCGTGACCTGCTCGGCGAGACCCACACTCCCCTGGAGGAGACGCTGGCGGGAATGGTCGCTGCGGCCGCGTGGGACGTCAAGGCTGCTGCCTGAGGGCTCAGATGGTTGCGCGGAGTCTGCGTACCGCTCAGGTGAGGGATTTCCTGGGGCGTCTCAGCCAATCTCCCGGTGCATCTTGTGGACCTTCTCTAGGGTGGCCTCCAAGCCGCTGGACTCCATGTACTCGGCGACGAACCTGGGATTGAACTTCCCCAGTCCAGCTTCCCGGGTGACGATGTCCTGGTAGAGGGCGTCGCGTTCCTCGTCGGTGTTGTGGTACTCGGTGTGCAGGTAGGAGTGCGCCCGGCGGTCTAGGCTGCGGATGGCGCTGGCGACGATTCCCTTCCGGCTGAACAGCGAGATCACGATCGTTATCGTCAGGATGCTCAGGATCACGAGCAGCGAGTCGCGATCGCTGATGTCCCACACGTCGACGTGCCTGCCGCCATTGATGAACGGCACGTTGTTCTCATTCAGTGCATGGAGGGTCAGCTTGACGCCGATGAAGCCGAGCACTGCGGCCAGACCGTACTTCAGGTAGATCAGGCGATCCAGGAGGTCGTCGATCAGGAAGTAGAGCTGCCGCAGCCCCATCATCGAGAACGCGGTCGCGGTGAACACCAGGTACACGTTGGTGGTCACGCCATAGACGGCGGGCACGGAGTCCAGCGCGAACATCAGGTCGGTGCCGCCGATGGCGATCATCACCAGCAGCATCGGGGTGAGCACCCGTTTGCCGTTCTCCACGGTGGACAGCTTGTCCCCGTCGTAGTGGTCGGTGGTGTGCAGGTATTTCTTCGCCAGCCGGATGATGAAGTTGTCGGCGTCCCCGGACTCGCCGTCGTCGGGGGCCAGCAGCCGGCCGGCCGTGATCATGAGGATCAGGCCGAAGATGTAGAACGTCCAGCTCCACGTCTCCAGCATCGCCTTGCCGAGGGCGATGAAGACCGACCGGGCCAGCAGCGCGAAGACGATGCCGAACAGCAGCACCTTCTGCTGGTCCTGGCGTGGCACAGCGAAAGAACCCATGATCACCAGGAACACGAACAGGTTGTCGACGCTGAGGGCTTTCTCCAGCAGCCAGCCGTTGAAATACTGCGTGCCCATGTCGACGCCGCCGAATATGGTCACGGCGATACCGAAGAGGACAGCCAGGCCCACGTAGATGATCGACCAGAGGGTGGCTTCTTTGAGGGTGGGTGTGTGTGCCTTGCGGACGTGGAAGAAGAAGTCGAAGGCGAGCAGCCCCATGATGATTGCGATGGTCAGGACCCAGACCCAAAGGGGGACGGACAACCGGTTTCACTCCTTGATATAGATCGGGGAGGTGGTCGCGGGCCGATCCGTAAGTAGCGATCTGTACGACCTTCAACCCTATAAAGGGTACCTGTCTCCATGAGGGGCAACAATCATTGTCCAGAACCTCCCTGTCGTCTTTGACAGGGGCTCCCGGTAGTCTCAGGGCAAGGAAGCTGAGGAAGGGATCCGACGTGAGTACCAAGACCTTCTGGGCCGGGAGGCTCCGGGCTGTGCTGGCCGCCGTCATGGCCTCGGCGTTGCTGCTGGGAGGGTGCTCTCCCGGCAATCCGGAGCCCGGTGCCTGGGCCCCCAACGACCCACCGAACGGGGTGTCCTCCGCGGATGACGTGGTCGCCGGCCTGGTCGCGGGGCTGCAGAAGCTGGACCTGACCGGCACGTCGCTGTCCACGCCGCCCGCCAACGCCACCACGGAGCTGAAGACCATCTTCGCGGGCATGGACGACATCGTCCCGGCGGTGGAGTCCGCTGGGGTGCAGTACGCGCCCGATGGGAAGACCGCCTCCGCTCATCTGAACTACAACTACCCTGTCGGGCAGGCCGGGCTGCAATACACCACCAATGTTCAGCTGGAGAATGCGGACGGCAACTGGGTGGTCACCTGGGCGCCCACGGTGGTGCACGAGAAACTCACTGACAAGACACGGCTCAGGCATCAGCGCACCTGGCCGAAACGCGCCGCCATCAACGACCGCGAGGGCGTGGCCCTCGTGGAGGAGCGCACCGTCTACCAGGTCGGCATCGACAAGTCGAAGTCTGAGGAGTCCACCTGGGAGGCCGCGGCCGCGCAGCTGGCGCAGCTGCTGGGAGTCGACGTCAACTCCTACACCCAGAAGGTGCTGACTGGCGGGGCCAAGCAGTTCGTGGTCGCCAAGACCATCTCCTCCCAGGACCAGATCCCGTCCACTGTCTCCAGCATCCCGGGAGCCTTCGTCAAGGAGTCCAGCTCGTCGGTCGCGCCATCGGACACCTTCGCCGCGGGCCTGCTCGGCAAGGTCGGGAACCCGTCGAAGGAACAGGTGGACAAGTCGGAGGGCGCCCTGATGACCTCGGACATGGTCGGGGTCACTGGCCTGCAGGAGCGTTACGACAAGGAACTGCGCGGGGTGCCGAAGGTGACTGTCGACATCGTGGCGCGCTCCGGAGCGGAGGCAGAGACCACGACGCTGTTCTCGCAGGAGTCCAGCGTCGGCAGCCCGATTCAGCTGTCGCTGGACCGCGCGATGCAGGAGAAGGCGGAGTCGGTGCTGTCGCAGCAGGTTGGCGACTCCGGGCTCGCCTCCCTGGTCGTGCTGGACGTCAAGGACGGGGGAGTGCTGGCAGCAGCCAACTCGAAGGCGGCCGGCGAGTATCCCTACGCCACCTTCGGCAAGTACGCGCCCGGTTCCACCTTCAAGGTGGTCTCGTCGCTGGCGTTGCTGCGCTCCGGCCTGCGGCCCGACTCGACGGTGCAGTGCCCAGCCACCATGCAGATCGGCGACCACACCCTGAAGAACTACGACGGCTATCCCGAGGACAAGACCGGCAGCATCACGCTGACGCAGGCAGTGGCGAACTCCTGCAACACCGCCTTCGGGAGCAACACCGACAAGGTCACCCCGGAGAAACTGAAGGAAGCCGCGGGCAGCCTCGGGGTGGGCACGGACTACGACGCCGGGTTCTCGTCGAACTTCGGGAAGGTGGAGCCTGCGAATTCCCCGCTCGACCTGGCCATCAGCATGATCGGGCAGGGCGGCATCGAGATGTCGCCGCTGGGGATGGCCTCGGTGTCGGCCAGCGTCGCCTCGGGTGAGACCCGGATTCCGTGGCTGGTGAAGGGACACGAGGCGAAGTCGACGGCCACGCCCCTGACCCAGGACGAGGCCACACAACTCCAGACCCTGATGAAAGCCGTGGTCAACGAGGGGTCCGGCAGCGTCGTCAAGGGCGTCATGACCGGCGCCAAGACGGGCACCGCCGAATTCGGTGACGCCGCCTCCGACAGCGCTCACGCCTGGATGATCGCGTGGAACGACAAGTACGCGGTGGCGGCCTTCGTGCAGGACGGCCAGTCGGGTTCCGCGACGGCCGGCCCGCTCATCAACGCGATGTTCAGCTGACCGGCGTCCCTGGGGCCAGCATCAGCGCCCGCACCACGATGTCGGCGATGGCCAGCGCAGCCACCGCCGCCACCAACGGCCACTGCCAGCGGCGCTGCTCCCGGGGAAGCCAGACCAGGACGGCGGTGACGGCCAGCCCGCCGAGCAGGCCGCCCAGGTGCCCTTGCCACGAGATGTAGCTGGAGCCCACGAAGGTGATCACCACGTTGATACCCAGCCACATCAGGATGGACCGCACGTCGCCCTGATGTTTCCACGCAATCAGCAGCACCGCGCCCATCATCCCGAAGATCGCCCCGGAGGCACCCATGGTGATGATGTAGGGGCTGGAGAACCACATCACCATGGCGGACCCGGTCAGCGCCGAGACCAGGTAGAGCGCCAGGAAACGGGTCCGGCCCAGCACCCTCTCAAGCTGCGGGCCAAGCATGAACAGGGCGGCCATGTTGAAGGCGATGTGGAGGACGTCCAGGTGGGTGAAGGCGTTGGTCAGGACCTGCCACCAGGATCCGGAGCTGACTCCGTCGAACCAGGTCGCGCCCACTGCCGTGCACTGCGCCTGGCTGTCCACCGCGAGGATGTACCGGTCCGTGGCGCAGAAAGCCTGGGCGCGGATGGCCAGGGTCTGGAATAGGAAGCTGTTCGCGCCGCCGGTCAGGATGATCGCCAGCCAGACCACCGCGTTGATCCCGATCAGCACCTGCGAGGTCAGCGCCGGCATGGCGCTGCGGGAGCCGCCGTAGGGCAGGTCCGCCTGGCGGGTCTGCCGCCGGCCCAGGACGACGCACTCGGGGCACTGGAATCCGACGGACCCCGCCACCATGCAGCGGGGACAGATGGGCCGGTGGCAGCGTTGGCAGACGATGCCCGTGACCTCGCCGGGATGCCGGTAGCAGACGCTCTGTTGCATGGGCGCAAGGCTACCTTCGCAATCCACCACGCGTGGTTACTTCTGCTTCTGGTTCCCGGGGGTATCGTGCCATGGCATGGGCGCAGGGCATTCTCATTCGGGAGCAGATCTGGACCATGTGGCGGTCGGGACCACGGCGCGTAATGTGCTGATCGGTTTCCTGGCGCTGGTCGGGGTGCTGACGGTGGCGGGACTGATCTGGCTGTGGCCGTCCGGCTCGGACCTGTCCTCGGTGGTGCAGAAGATCTACGACGCCCCCAACCTGACCCACGAGCACGGCACCATCACCGACATCACCGACGGCTGCGACGCGCAGCAGACTGGGAACGCCAAATGCGTGACTGCCACGGTGACCGTGAACACCGGCGAGGACACCGGCAGCTCGGTGACCATCCCGCTGCTCGGGCCGAACGCGCAGTCCGGGCTGCGGGCCGGGGATGTGATCGAGTTGAACCGGATCGCATCTGCCGACGACCCAGTCTGGTCCTATTCGTCGACGGAGCGAATGCCGGTGCTGGCTGTGCTGGCGGTCCTGTTCGTCCTGGTGGTGCTCGCGGTGGCGCGCCTGAAGGGTTTGTTTGCCCTGCTCGGGCTCGGATTCGCCGGCGTGGTGCTGGTCGGGTTCATGCTGCCGGCGCTGATCACGGGCAAACCGGGGATCCTGGTGGCTCTGGTCGGCGGCACGGCGATCATGTTCGTGGTGCTGTACGTGGCCCATGGCGTCTCGATCCGGACGTCGACGGCCCTGGCCGGGACGCTGCTCGGCGTGGCGGTGACGACGGGTTTGGGCAGCCTGTTCGTGGAGCTGGCCCGGCTGGCGGGGTTCGCCGAGGAGAACGAGTACGACCTGGCGCAGCTCGTGCCCGGGCTCAACTTCCGGGAGCTCCTGATGGTGGGCATCATCGTCGGTGGCCTCGGCGTGATGAACGACGTCACCATCACGCAGAGCTCGGCGGTGTGGGAATTGCGGGCGGCGGCGCCGTCGATGAGCCGCGGGAAACTGTTCGCGGCGGGTATGCGGATCGGGCGCGACCACATCGCCTCCACCATCTACACCATCGTTTTTGCCTATGCGGGTGGGTCGCTGGCGGTTCTGTTGCTGCTGTATTTCACCGATCGTCCTGCTCTCGCGCTCATGAATGCGGAGATGTTCGCCAGTGAGATTGTCCGTACCTTGGGTAGCGCGATCGGGCTGATATTGAGCGTCCCGATCACGACGGGGATCGCAGCCCTGACCGTCGGCGCAGCCGCCACACCACCAGCCAGGCGTGGGAAGTATCAGGCCAGGCGCGGACGTCATGCCGAAGAGCCAGAGGCCGAGGCAGCAGAGGCCTGAGAATTCTACGACGTGTCGCCAGGTTAAGATGATGCAGGAGCATCCACCTGGCCAGCTGGCCCTCGCCGATGAGCTGATAGCTGTTCTGGCTTGGGGTTTCACCTGGTGGGATTGTGTGATGTGCGTAGTCCTCGGACTATGCGGCGAGGCATCTGCATGTGAGTCACCCAGGTTCAGCGCATAGTCTGGTTGACATGGAACAGCAGGATCAGCAACCGGCCAAGCCGGAGCAGAAGCGCAAACGCGCTGCGAAGCGCCCGAAGTCCCGCGCCCGGAAGATCCTGGGCAGGGTCGGTCTCGGCGCTTTGATTCTGTTCCTCGTCGCGAGCCTGGCGGGGGTGGGCACCTTCTTGTACCTGTACGCGACCACGGACCTGCCAGACCCCAACAGCGACTTCACCACCAACACCACCTTCATCTACTACAACGATGAGCAGGAGCAGGTTGGGTCGCTAGCGGTGCAGAACCGCGTCACCCTCGACTACGCCAACATGCCGCAGGTCGTGAAGAACGCTGTGGTGGCGGCCGAGAACTCCACCTTCTTCACCGACCCGGGGTTCTCGCTGCCCGGCATGCTCCGCGGCATGTGGACCATCGCCAGAGGAGGTGACGTCCAGGGCGGGTCGACGATCACCCAGCAGTACATCAAGATCCTCTACCTGAGTTCCGAACGCACCGCGGACCGCAAGATCCGGGAGCTGATCCTCGCCATCAAGATGGGCCGTGAGGTGCCGAAGGAGAAGATCCTGGAGGGCTACCTCAACACCATCTACTTTGGACGTGGTGCCTACGGGATCGAGGCGGCAGCCAAGTCGTACTTCCTGAAATCCGCCTCGGAGCTCAGCCTCGCGGAGGCCGCCACGCTCGCGGCCATCCTCAACAACCCAGCCGGCTTCAACCCGTCCGGCGGGGAGAAGAACCGGGAGAGGCTCTTGGGCCGCTACCAGTACGTGCTCTCCCAGATGCTGGAGAACGGCTACATCACCAAAGCCGAATACGACTCCACCTACCAGGCTCTTCCGGAATTCCCCGAGGTGCCCGTCTCCGACCGCTACGGCGGCCCCAAGGGGTTCCTAATCTCCCAGGTGGAGCAGGAGCTGGAGAAGCTTGGATTCAGCGACGCCGAAGTGCAGGGCGGCGGCCTCAAGGTGATCACCACCCTCGACAAGAACATGCAGGACGCCGCTGTCGCCACTGCCCAGAAATACACGGAGCAGGCGGCCAGTTCCGCGAAGCCCAAGCAGGATGCGTCGAAGCTGCATGCCGCCGTCGCATCGGTCGACACCGCGACCGGCGGGGTCCTGGCGATGTACGGTGGTCCCGACTACAGCAAGGACTCCCGCAACTGGTCGACGACCCCGCGTCCCGCGGCATCCACCTTCAAGTCCTTCGCGGCCGCGGCGGGCTTGCGCAACGGCTACTCCCTGGACAGCACACTCAAGGGCGATACGTTCACGCCGCGGGGTGACCCCGTCCCGATCCGCAACGAGTTCAACGAGCAGTACGGCGACGTGACGCTCAGGAGAGCCGTCGCGGAGTCCATCAACACCGCGTTCGTCGACATGACTGAGTCCATGGACAACGGTGCCCCCGCCGTCATCAAAGCGGCCAACGATGCGGGTGCCCCGAGTGGCGCGGGCTGGGACGTGAACAACCGCATCGCCCTCGGTGCCGCTGAGGTGAGCCCCCTGAACATGGCCAATGCCTACGCCACCTTCGCTGACTCGGGCCGCCGAAAGGAAACCCATTTCGTCTCCAAGGTACTGGACCGCAACGGCAACGTGGTCTACGAGGCCAAGAACGAGGCCACCCAGGGCATCGAGGAGAACGTGGCGGCCAACGTCACCAGTGCCCTGACCTCCGTGGTCGAGGAGGAGGGCGGCACCGGTGCGAAGGCATCGGCGCTGAACCGTCCAGTCGCGGGCAAGACCGGCACCAACGGCGTCGACGACTCCATCACCTCCGCCTGGTTCGTCGGCTACACCAGGCAGATCTCGACGGCGGTCATGTACGTCGCGGGTGACTCTGGGAACGAGGATCTGGACGCCTACAAGAACCCCAAGGACAAGACCTTCTTCGGCTCCACCTATCCGCTGATGACGTGGCTGGAGTACATGCAAACCGCCACCAAGGGCCAGGAGGTCAAGCAGTTCGACAAGGCCAAGCCGATCAAGGGGAAGTCCACCGCGCCGGAGGAGCCGGCGCCCTCGGCCAAGCCATCAACCACGTCATCGGCCAAGCCGAGTCAGTCATCCAGCCAGGCCCCGTCCCAGACGTCCACCCAGCCGGCTCCCGAACCGAGCGGTGGGATCGGCGGCGAGGACGACAACAACAACGGGTTCGACCGCGACCCCACCCAGGCTCCCTCCGGCGGGACGTCCCGACCCTCTGGCGGTGCGACCGGCGGGCAGACCGATCCGACGGGTAGGGCGGAACCGACCGGCAACGGCGGCCGGGACCGGCAACAGGACAATGACCAGAGGAACAGGAACGGGAATTCGGGGAATTCCGGGAACTCCGGGAACTCTGGAGACGGCAGGGGCAATGGCGGTGGCCGCCGCCAGTAGGGAGGCTCGGCCGCTGCGCTGACGAAGCCTTCCTGGCGCAGTGGGGATGGTCCTTTCAAGGCCTTTGCCGCGCCAGTGGATCTCTAAGATGTCTTCATGAACAGTGCGCTGTTGGAGGGGCTCGGCGGTCCGGCTGGACGCTATGCCCGGCGTTCGGGGATCTGGTTCAACCCGGTCCCGTGGTCGCTGCTGGTGGCAACCGCGCTGTTCGTGGTGTGCGCGTTGCGGCACCTGCCGTGCATTTACTCTGCGGGGAGAAACCGCGCCGACGCGTTCATCATGCTCTGCTACTCGGATGTGCCGCTGGCCTGGAATGGCAGTGGTTTCGCGGTCGGCCGGCATCCCTTCGACGGCGGGCAGCTGCTCTATCCGCCGCTGCTGGGCCTGCTGCTGCTCGGGACGATCCTGCTCGCCAGGGGCCTGGGCGCCCCGGTCGCTGACAGCTCTGCCGAGCCACCTGCCCAGCTCGATGGGGTGCAGGCTTTCTTCATCATCTGGATGGTCGTCCTGTTCGCCTGCTTCCTGGTGTGGGTGCTGTGCCAGTCCCTCCTGGGGCGTGATTCGCGGGGAGGCCGGCGTCACACCTGGGACGGGATGTGGGTCGCAGCCTCCCCCGTCGTCCTGGCGGCTGGGCTGATCTCCTGGGACCTGTTCGCGGTCGCATTGACAGCGACCGGCCTGCTGCTGTTCTCCAGGGAACGCCTCGTGGAGGCGGGGATCGTCCTGGGGATGGCGGTCTGCGCCGGACTGTTGGCGTTCACGGTGGTGCTGGCTGTGGTGACGGCCATCATCCTGCGGGGCTGGGCCAGGCAGGTGGGACGTTTCCTGGTACCCGCCGCGGTCGCCATCGTCCTGCTGCACCTGCCGCTGCTGATCCAGGACTGGGGTGCCGTCGCGGGTTTCTACCAGGGAGAGCTCACCAAGAACCTGTCCTACGGGTCGCTGTTCTACCTGGGGCATCTGTTCGGCTGGGAGGTGCGCGCTGCGGGATCGCTGGGGCTGATGCTGACAGCGCTGCTGCTGGCGGTCCTCGTCAGCTGGCTGTACCTGCGGGGCCACAAACCCCGGGTCGGGACCCTGGTGGCGTTGTTCGTCTTCCCGACGGTGCTGTTTGGTGCCACCTACACCCCGCAGACGGCCCTGTGGCTGCTCCTGGCGCTGCTGCTGGCCCGTCCAGGGCGCGTCGAACAGGTGGCGTTCACCCTCACCCAGCTGATCTATTGGGCCGCAATCTGGGGCTATCTGGCCGGGCACCTCAACTCGAACACGAACATCTACTTCGCGGCGATCCTGCTGCGGATCGGGGTGGAGACCTGGATCTTCTTCGCCTGCCTGCGCGACGTCACCAGCCCAAGCGGCGACGCGCTGCGCACCCCGGATGTCGCCGATCCGGTCGGTGGGGTGCTCAACAGCGTCGGGAAACCCAGCGGAGAGAGCGCACAGACGCAAGCGTCCCCACCGGCGCTGGAGGTCAGCTCCCGGGGGTCGTAGCCGCCCGACGCTGCGGCCTGCCGGTTTGCTGGCCTTATCGCTTTTTGCTGGCCTCACAACACAGGCAAACGTGAACAAGGCCAGCAAACCGGGCTCAAGGCCAGCAAACTGGGGTTAGTTCCAGGTGATCTCGTCGCAGGTGGTGGTGGTCTGGCGGGCGGTGACGGGGATTTCGTCGCCGACTTTCACGCCGGGCTCGGAGCCGCCGACGAACAGCATCGAGGCATGCATGTGCGGGGGCTCGGCGAATGGGCGTTTGCGGCCCCCGATGCTGAACGGCGACCGCGAGAATCCGACGGCGTCCAGGACCCCCTGCGCCAGGCTTACGCCTCGCTGCCGCAGCGACCGGGCCGACGGGGGTGCCGACAGTGCGATGCCGTGCGAGGTGCCGCCGCTGACCACCACGAGCCAGCCGTCCCGGGGGGCGCTGGCCTGGTGGTAGCCGTAACGGGTGCCGCGGGTGATGCGGTGCACGTCGAGGACGGTGGCGGTGGTGGACAACGCCTGCGGCGCTCCCAGCCACAGCCGGGTGCCCATCCTCATCCGGGTCTGCACGCCCAGCTGGGTGCGGAGCCTGCGGTAGTCGCCGATGTCGAGATGCGACACCCACACCGCGCCCCGGTGGTGGGCGATGGCCGCCGACGCCAGCTGCTTGGCCTCCGCCAGCTGTCCCTTCAGCGGCAGGTGCATCGTCCAGCCCTCGAAACCAAGCGACCCGGCATCGACCGACTCGATCTCCTCTGGTGTGATGCCATGCCGGCGCATCGACGTCATGAGCTCTGCCACCACCCGGGCGCGGGGATGCTTCTTCCGTAGCTCGTCGAGATCCTCCAGACGGGAGACGACGGTGATGATCTGGGGGTCGTCGATAAGGACGGTGGCCGTCTCGTCGAAGGGCCGCCACGGGTTCAGCACGATCACATCGCGCGACCAGCCCGCGTCCCGGACCTTGGCGACCTCCTGGGCGGTGCCGACGGCCAGGCAGTCGTCCTTGAGGCGCGCAGCCTCGCGGGCCAGCACGTCCAGCCCGAAGCCGTAGCCATTGCCCTTCGCGACGGGCACCAGGCCGGGGAACTCCTCGTGCAGCTCCTTGATGTGGTTGCGCCAGGAGCGGGTGTCGATGTTCAGCTTGAGGGTCATGTCACCGCCGCTTCAGATACTGCTGGAAAGCGAAATGGAGGAACGAGTTGATGGGTTTGTCCCACTCCCCGAGGTAGGCGACGGCCTCGCCGCCCGTCCCGACCTTGAACTGGATGAGCCCCAGCTCGGGGTCGTCGGCGGCCAGACCCTCGGTGATGCCGCGCAGGTCGTAGACGGTGGCCCCGGCGTCGCGGGCGTCGCGCATCATCCGCCACTGGATGGCGTTCGACCCGCGGACCTCGCGCTTCGCGGTCGTGGAGGCGCCGTACGAGTACCAGGCGTGGGTGCCGACGCGGATGAAGGTGGTGGCCGCCACCAGGTCGCCCTCATGCTCGGCCAGGTAGACGCGCATCCGGTCGGGCTCCTCGGCGTTGAGGGCGTCCCACATCGTCTCGAAATACGACAGGCCGCGGCCGGTGAAGTGGTCGCGCTCGGCGGTCTCCAGGTAGATCTGATGGAACCGGGCCAGGTCTGCGCGCTCACCCTGGGTGACGGTCACGCCCAGCTTGCCGGCCTTCTTGATGTTGCGGCGCCACAGCTGGTTCATGCCCTTCAGCAGCTGCTCGTCGCTGAGCGCTGCGCCCTCGGTGTCGGTCAGGCGGAGCTGGTAGTTGAACTTCGGCTGCCCGGCGGCGAAGCCGTGACCTTCGCCCTGGGGCTGCCAGCCAAGGTGTTCGAGGGACCGCAGCACCCGGGTGCCGGCTAGCGTGGTCTCGTCGGGGGTGGCCTGCGACAGGGCCGTGATCCCGGGGTCGGCGATGGCGGCCTTCACCGTCGGGGCAAGCCAGCGGTGATGCACCACCGTCGGGCCGATCCGCACGGCGAACGCCTTGTTGCGGCGGGCGTGAGCGACGAGCGCCTCCAGGTGGGCGTCGACGTCGGGACGTTCCCAGTCGAGGACCGGGCCCTCCGGCAGGTAGGCGAGGTAGCGGCGCAGCTTCGGCAACTGCCGGTACAGAATGAGCCCCACCCCGGTGAGGGCCTCGCCGTCGAAGAAGCCGACGCACTCCGAACGCCACTCGGGTTTTGCCTTCCCCCAGGCGGGAAGCTGTAGGAAACTCGCTTGTCCACGGGCAGCCACGAAGGCGAGGTGCTCGTCGGGGCTGATCGTCTTGACGGTGATGCTCACGACCTACAACCTACCGGTTGCGGCGGGTCGGCAGACAGCTTCCCTCCGCCAGGCGGCACAGGCGGCGATATGGTGACGCCGTCACCATATCGCCGGGATATGTACAAATTTTGCCGGAATTTGTACATATCCCTCGTGATCTGCGTAGAGTCGAAACATGCTTTTTGATCCTGGCAGGCCCTTCGATCCTCCGCCTCTGCCTCCTACGCAGGACGTGGAGACGCCGGCGGTCCTCAAGGCCGTGCTGAGGGCAAGCCGGCGGCTGGCGACACTCAATGCGGCCTGCCTGCGTGTCCCTGACCCTACCCTCCTGATCAACCTGACGCCGATCATCGAGGCGCAGGCCTCCAGCGAGATAGAGAACATCGTGACCACCAACGACGAGTTGTTCCGGGCCGCGAGAGGCGCTTTGGAGGCGCCGAGCCCGTCAGTCAAGGAGGCTCTGCGCTATCGCACCGCGCTGCGCGTCGGGTTTGATGTCATGAGCACGCGCCCGCTCGGATTCTCCACGGCCCTCGCGGTGGGTGAGCAGCTCATGGGCGCTGAGGTGCAGGTGCGGTCGATGCCTGGCACGTTCATTGGCAACCCCGCCACTGGGGAACGCTCCTACACCCCACCCCAGGGTAAAGAGAACATCCTGAATCATCTCCGGCAGTGGGAGCAGTTCCTGCATGACTACGAGCCTTACGACCCGCTCGTCGCCCTGGCAATGCAGCATTACCAGTTTGAGGCCATCCATCCGTTCTACGACGGCAATGGGCGCACAGGCCGGATCCTGAACCTGCTGTGTCTGAATCATTTCGGGCTACTGGACTTGCCCGTGCTCTACCTCTCCGGATACATCTTGCGACACAAATCCGCCTACTACCGCCTGTTGCGTGAGGTGACGGAGCGGGCAGCATGGCAGGAGTGGGTCCTCTTTTTCATGGACGCGGTTGAAGTCACGGCGTCCTCCTCCCTGGAGCTCATCGATGCTGTGCTGACCACACGAGATGAACTGGATGAGGCCATCAGGGAACGCCACTCCAAGATGCCAGCCGCTGACCTCGCCCGGCTCCTGACCCGTCAGCCGTATTGCCGGATTGAGGACGTCGTCAATGTAGGCCTGGCACAGCGCCAGACCGCCTCCCGGTGGCTGTCTATGCTGGCTGAGGAAGGCATGCTCCGCCGCGAGCAGATAGGGCGCAGCATCATCTTCAGCAATCCTGTGCTGCTGGCGAGACTGTTTGAGAACCAGTTGGTGGGGTCCTGACGGCATAACATCGAGATATCAGCACCCCACAACAAGGCCAGGGCCTGGCCGCCTGGGTTTCAGAAGTTGTTCTCCGGATTCCCTGCGACTGCGCGGTACGTCTGCAGGCGCACCCGCATGGAGGCCATGCCCGCGATGACCAGCATAGGAGCCAGCAGTATCGATATCACGATGAACAGGGCGTTCTGGGTCACGATCGCGAAGACGATGATCGCGATCGCCAGCAGCAAGGCCGTGTTGGCGATGACCAGATAGGCAAGCCTGATCGCTGCGTTGTTGAAGCGCGTCCCGACGCTGAAGTCGAACAGCGCGGAGAAGAAGTTGTTCGGGCTGGGCTGGGGCGGCTGCGGGGGAGCGGCCTGGCTGAGAGGGCTCGGCGGGCCGGGCGGTGGTGGCGGCGTGGGGGCTGGGGTTGGCGCTGGGGTCTGGGGCATGCCAGCGGTAGCCTGCTGCTGGTTCCAGGCGTCCGTTGCCTGCGGGTCCCAGACGTTGCCCGTGGGCTGCGACTGCTCCCAGATGTTTCCCTGGCCCTGGTCACCTCCATACGGGTCGCTGGGGTACTGCGGGTTGGTCATGATGTTTCCTCTCTGGACAAGCGCACTCAGCTAACCATCACTCTTCCACATCCCGCGCCACGACAGCAGGAGACGGGGGCTGGTGTTGAGATTCCGGCCCCCGTCTCCTGTCATCTGGGTGTCAGCTGCTCTTGAGGTCCTCGATGCGTTCGCCGATCCGCATGCCGTAGAACGAGCGGTAGCAGAAGAACGCGGAGACCAGCAGGAACACCGCGGCCAGGACGTGGGACAGCAGCGCCGAGCCCTGGGCTGAGATCGCGACCGCCAGCTCGACGGCCAGCAGTCCGAACAGCGTCGAGAACTTGATCACCGGGTTCAGTGCCACCGACGAGGTGTCCTTGTAGGGGTCGCCGACGGTGTCGCCCACGACCGTTGCGTCATGCAGCGGCGTGCCCTTGGCATCGAGGTCCACCTCGACCAGCTTCTTAGCGTTGTCCCAGGCGCCGCCCGCGTTCGCCATGAAGATCGCCTGGTAGAGCCCGAACAGCGCCATCGCGACGAGGAAGCCGATGAACAGGAACGGTTCCGCGAAGGCGAACGCCAGGGTGGCGAAGAACACGCCCAGGAAGATGTTGAACATGCCCTTCTGCGCGTACTGGGTGCAGATCGTCACCACCTTGTTCGAGTCCTCGGCGGAGGCCTTCGTCTCCCCGTCGAGGTGGAGGTTCTCCCTGATGAACTCGACGGCCCGGTAGGCGCCGGTCGTCACAGCCTGCATCGAGGCGCCCGTGAACCAGTAAATCACCGCGCCACCCAGCAGCAGGCCCAGCAGGAACGGGGCGTGCAGCAGCGACAGGTTCTGCAGGTTCTCGGTGAGCCGCGACGTCAGTCCCATCATGATGGAGAAGATCATGGTGGTCGCGCCCACGACAGCGGTGCCGATCAGCACGGGCTTCGCCGTCGCCTTGAACGTGTTGCCCGCCCCGTCGTTGGCTTCGAGGAAGTACTTGGCGCGCTCGAAGTCCGCGTTGATCTTGTGGTCGCGCTCCAGCTCCTCGTGGATGCCGGGCAGCTCCTCGATGGTGGACAGTTCGAACACCGACTGGGCGTTGTCGGTGACGGGGCCGTAGGAGTCGACGGCGATCGTCACCGGCCCCATCCCCAGGAAGCCGAACGCGACCAGCCCGAACGCGAACACCGCGGGGGCGAGCATGATCTGGTCCAGTCCCTGCAGCGAGATGAGGAAGCTCAGGCCCATCAGGCCCGTGATCGCCAGGCCGATCCAGTAGGCCGAGAAATTGCCTGCAACCAGCCCGGAGAGGATGTTCAGCGACGCCCCGCCCTGGTTGGACGAGACCACCACCTCGCGGGTGTGGCGGGCGTTCGTGGAGGTGAACACCTTCACCAGCTCCGGGATCAGGGCCCCGGCGAGGGTGCCGCAGCTGACGATCAGCGACAGCTTCCACCACAGCCCATCCGGCAGAGCGCCGATCAGCGCCGCGGAGGTGCCGAAGGTGCAGGCGATGCACAGCAGCGACGTCAGCCACACCAGCGACGTCAGGGGTGCCTCGAAGTCCATCTCGTCGGCACCCCGGTAGCGCAGCCGGGTGACGGCGGCGTTGATGAAGTACGAGATACCGGAGGCCACCACCATCACGGCGCGGATCACGAAGATCCACACCAACAGCTGCACCTGCACCGTCGGGTCGGAGACGCCGAGGAGGATGAACGTGATCAGCGCCACCCCGGTGACGCCGTAGGTCTCGAAGCCATCGGCGGACGGGCCGACGGAGTCACCGGCGTTGTCGCCCGTGCAGTCGGCGATCACACCCGGGTTGCGGGCGTCGTCCTCCTTGATCTTGAAGACGATCTTCATCAGGTCGGCGCCGATGTCGGCGATCTTGGTGAAGATGCCGCCCGCGATGCGCAACGCCGACGCCCCCAGCGACTCGCCGATCGCGAAGCCGATGAAGCAGGAGCCCGCGATCTCCCCGGGCAGGAAGACCATGATGATCAGCATCATCGCCAGCTCGACGGAGATCAGCACCATCCCGATGCTCATCCCCGAGCGCATCGGGATGTCGTGGCAGGGGTAGGGGTTCCCGGACATCGCGGCGTGCGCGGTGCGGGAGTTGGCCAGGGTGTTGACGCGGATGCCGTACCAGGCGACGGCGTAGCTGCCGCCCATGCCGATCAGCGAGAACAGGATCACCACAGCCGTCCGGCCCACCCCGAAGTCGACGAGGAACAGGTAGTAGACGACGATGATGGTCGCGATGAACGCCCACAGCAGCAGCAGGAACCGGCCCTGCTGCCTCAGGTAGGTCTTGCAGGTGGTGTAGATCAGCTCGGAGACCTCCCGCATCGCCCGGTGCACGGGCATGCGGTTCAGCTGCGAGTACGTGATGATCCCGAAGGCTAGGCCGAGAGCGCACACGACCAGTCCGAGCCCCAGCAGCACATTGCCGGGCAGGCCGAGGAAGGAGACGGAACCGAGGTCGGGAAGCCGGAGGTTCGCCTCACCGCCTGCGTGCCCTCCGGACTGGCCGCCGGAGGGCGAACTACAAGATGCCAGGGAAAGCACACCGACCGCGGCTCCGAGGAACCGGGTGAGGCCGCGCCGCACGGGTGCGCTGCCCGTCGCGGCGCATAGGACTTTTTCTTCTGTTGCTGTCACCGCTTCCTGCGGTTGCTCAGTCATGATGCTCCCTAGCGATCATTGTTTTCTGGCTACGTCGCCAGCTTTTTCAGTTCACTTTACGCCTGGCCCTCTCGTGCCGGAAGGGTGGTGCGGCAAGGATCTGGCGGGAATCTGGGAGCAGTCCGTCCCGGGGACAACGCGACGGCCCAGCCGGGGGTTTCCCGCGGGCTGGGCCGTCGCTGCTAGGGAGTGCTGGGTGCTGCTTTCAGGAGGCCGCGATGAGGTTGTCCAAGGTGGTCTCCCAGCGGGAGCGGAGGGCCTCAAGGTCGGCGCTGGCCGGGAGGTGGTCGTGGACGATGGTCAGCTCGGTGCCGCCGTCGACGGAGCGCATCCGGATGTCGACGAGCGTCGCGGGCGCGTCGTCGGCGGCATGCCACGAGAATCGGATCTGTTCTTTGGGATGGAAGCTACGGGTGATGCCGTAGGTGCCGTCGTCAGCCTTCCAGGATTCCCCCTTGTTCCCAAGCTGTCCGCCTGGGCCGAGCAGGGCCTGCGCTCCCGCAGGCGTCATGAGGGTTCTCCAGATGGCCTCCAACTGGGCGGGGGCCACTGTGCTGACCGCCACGCTTCTGGTTTCGCTTACTACCTCCGTGGTCTCCATGATGATGCCTTTCATCTCGTCGGGCGTCGCCTCTGGCGTCCGGTGCATCCAGCCTAGTAGCACCCGGCGCGATGCGGGAGAGGGCGCGGCCAAAAGCCAACTTTCGGCCAGGCGGGCCAGGGGGCCGCCGCCCCGGGAGGGGCCGTCCTCCAGCTTTTCGTCACCTGGCGCTGCCCTTCGCGTGGACGTCCGGATGAGTATCTTTTTTCCAGAAAGTTTTCCACAGGGTCTTGTGGGAAAGCCGGATTTCTGTGGATTCCTCACCCGTCCGGGAAAGGCGGTGGAAACGATATCCGCCGGCAAAGGCGCAGCGGCGGATCTGGGTTTTCACCGCGGCCAGGATGCTGCCTGGGCGTCGTGAGCCGGCTGGTTCCTATCGGCTTCCTATCAGCGGATTTGCGACGCACGACACTAGTCCTGCGGGACTTTCCCCGCCAGCACCCAGGCGAGGAATTCCCTGAGGTCGCCGGTCTCCCCGTCCCGGCCTCCCCGGCCCACCTGCAGAGAGGGCCTGGCCGCCTCCAGCCGCACGCCGCGGAGCCGCGCCAGTAGGCCTCCGGAGACATTCAGGACGTGATATCCGCCCTCAGTGTCGATTGCGATGGAATGGTTACGCCGCAGATACCATCCGCGGCGATCCGTTTTCACCACATGACCGTCGAGGGTTCTCGCTTTCAAAGGCACCGGCTCCAGTCCCGCGGCGATGGCATCGGCGACGAAACGGTCGATGAGGATCTGCGCCTGTGCGGCCTCGCGTTGTGCGGCCTGTTCGGCCAATTCGGCTCTTGTGAGTGCGTCGCTGCGGCGTCTTTCCCGCTCATCCATGCCGACACCTTATCGATGTGCTCATCCGGATCGATGTGCCAACCCAGTCAATACGGTCGTCTTTGTGGATGTGGTCACGCCGGCTGCGTGGGCTCCGGCGCGCCGCCGGCCGGCTCTTGTCCGTTCGTCGCCCCGGTCAGCTGCCGCACCAGGGCCGGGACGTCGTCCGGGGTGACGGGGCCCAGCCACTGCATATCAGGCTGCACCACGACCAGCGGCGCCCGGTTGCAGGGGTAGCAGCAGGCCGTGACGGTCACCAGCACCGACTCGTCCAGCGCGCCGGCCTCCGCCAGGGCCCGTTTGAGGGCGTCCTGCGTCGCCGCGGCTCCCTTGGCGTTGCAGCGCATCCCGCGGCAGACCAGCACCTGGCGCGCCACGGGCGGTGGCTCCTCCCAGTCGGGATTGGTCATGGAGTCGCGGGGAGCCAGGAGACGTGCCCTGCCGGCATCGGGCAGGACCTCAGGCAGGCCCCGGAGGGGACGGGAGGAGAACCACAGCTCCAGCTGGGGTCCGCGCGAGTCCAGCCACCAGCGCGCCACCCGGCCCACCCAGGATGCCGGGCCGAGGTCGTCGCCGAAGGTGACGCCGATCAGGTGCACTGGCTTGGTCCCGGTCGCGGCCAGGGCGTCCAGCTGGTCCACGAGGCCGGGTCCCTCGCCCTGCAGCACCGCCGCGACGCCACCCAGGCGGCTGGCGGACTCCGCCAGCTCCGGCCAGCGGCTGGCGTCCGCCAGCGTCAGCGCCACCAGGACGGTCCTCATCGCCGGCTCCAGCTGACCCGCCGGCGGTCATCGACCTCGACGCGCGCTGTCACGTCGAACACCTCGTCGATCAGCTCGGTGGTCAGCACCTCGGCGACAGTGCCCTGGGAGTGGAGGCGGCCCTGGTGCATCACGACCATGTCGTCGCAGAAGGCCGCGGCCAGGTCGAGGTCGTGCAGGACGGCGACGACTGTCAGCCCTAGGCCGCTGACCCGCTCCAGGAAGTCCAGTTGGTGGCTGAGGTCGAGGTGGTTGGTGGGCTCGTCCAGCAACAGGATCTCGGGTTGCTGCGCCAGCGCCCGCGCCAGGTGGATGCGCTGCCGCTCGCCGCCGGAGAGGCTCTGCCAGCGCCTGGCGGCCAGCTGCGTCACGGCCGCCACCTCCATGGCCTCGTCGATCGCGTCCCTGCCGCGGTCCCTAGCCCCGGGCCACGCCCCGACGTGGGGAATCCGTCCCAGCGCCACCACCTCGCGGACGGTGAGGTCCAGGTCGGTGCTTGGGTGCTGCTCCACCAGCGCGATCCGCCGGGCCCGTGAGCGGGGCGACAGCGTGTCCATGGGCTGGTCGCCCAGCAGCACCTTCCCCGAAGCGGGCTTCCGCAGCCCGGCAGCCAGGTGCATCACGGTCGTCTTGCCGGAGCCGTTCGGGCCGACCAGCGCCGTCATGGCACTGGCTGCGAAGCTGACGGAGATGTCCTCGACGATCCGGCGCCCGCTCACGTCCCAGGCGACGTTCTCCAGGCGGATCATGTCTTGCCCGCCTGTCTGCGTAGCAGGAACACCAATACGGGCGTACCGATAGTGGCGGTGATCACGCCGATCGGGATCTCCGTGCTGGGACGCAGCGTCCGCGCCAGGGCGTCGGCCACCAGCATCAGGGCCGCCCCGGCCAGCGCCGTCAGCGGTAGCAGCGTGCGATGCCCGGGCCCGGTGGCGATCCGCACTAGGTGCGGGATGGTGAGCCCGACGAAGCCGATGGGTCCCGCCACGGACACCGTCGCCGCGGTGATCAGCGCGGTGATGATCAGCAGGATCCAGCGCGCCCGGGTGACGTTGATGCCCAGCGAACGGGCTGAGGTCTCCCCGAAGGCGAAGGCGTCGAGGGTGCTGGTGGCGAACAGCAGCACCAGCAGCGACGCGATGGCGCAGCACAGCATGACCGTGGCGTTGGGCCAGCGCATCCCCGCGAACGATCCCAGGGTCCAGTTCATCACCATGCGGGAGACGTCGCGTTCCCCGAACACCATGATGGACAGCGACGTGAAGGCGGCACACAGCTGTCCGACGGCGACGCCCGCCAGGATGGTGCGGCCCGGCGGCAGTGCGCCCGACCGGCCTGTCGCCAGCCCGAGCACCAGCACCATCGCCAGGATCGCGCCGCCGAACGCCGCGGCCGTCAGGGTCAGCGACTCCGGCACGAGGGGCAGGGAGAGACCGAACACGATCACCGCGACCACGCCCACCGTGGACCCGGAGGAGATGCCGAGCAGATAGGGGTCGGCGAGCTCGTTGCGGGTCAGCGACTGCAGCACCACGCCGCAGATCGCCAGCGCCGCTCCGACCGACAGCGCGCCGAGCACCCGCGGCATCCGCAGCTCCCACACGATCCGGTCGGCCTCCACCGTCACATTCTCCCCGGGGATCAGCGCCAGCCGCCGCAGGACCACGTCGACGACGTCACCCACGGACAGACTGGCCGAGCCCACCCCAAGGGCCACCGTCGCCGTCGCGAGGATCACGACGGTGAGGGCCACGCCCAGCAGCGTGACCCCCAGCCAGCGACTCACCGTCAGCTCTTGGCGATCTGCTCGGAAACCTTCTCGGCGCCATCGACCAGGCGGATACCGGGTGTGGACTCCGAGAAGGGGACGGTGATGTAGGCCTTGTTCTTCACAGCCTTCAACTGGCTCAGCGCCGGATCGGCCTCCATGTAGGCCTGCTTGCTGGCTGCCGTCGACCAGGAGGCGTCGGCGAAGACGATGTAGTCGGGGTCGGCCTTGACCACGTCCTCCCAGGAGACGTTGTCCCATCCCTTCGGCACGTTGGCGAAGACGTTGGTCGCGCCGATGGTGTCGAGGATGATCTGCGGGCCGCCGGCGCCACCGCCGACGAACGGGCTCTTTTCGTCGGAGTCGTACCACAGGACCTTCTTGTCCTTGCCCGCCGCCTTCTGCTTCAGCTCTGCGAGCTTGGCCTTCTGCTCCTCGATCAGCTTGGTGGAGCGATCCTCCACCCCGAAGATCCTGGCGACGTCGGTGACCTCACCCCAGGCGGCCTCCATGGTGGCGGGGATGCTGCCGTCTCCCTCGTTGGTGCAGCCGAAGGGACTCAGATAGGTGCCGACCTTCTCGCTCTTCAGCTCGTCGCGGGTCCCGATGTTCTTTTCCGTGAACGCGGAGGTGTAGGAGGCATAGGCGAAGTCCGGTTTGACCTCGAGGAACTTCTCCTTCGACGGGTACTTGTCCGACAGCACGGGCACGGAGTCGTAGGCGGCTTTCCAACGTTCCGCGATGTCGTTGTCGAGGTAGGCGGTGCCGACCATCTGCTTCTCCAGGCCGAGTCCCAGCATCACCTCGGTCGCTCCCTGGTTGAGGCTGACGGCGGCCTTCGGGGGCTCGTTGAAGGTGGCTTCGAAACCGCAGTTCGTGATGGTGACGGGAGTGTAGGCGGCTGAGCTGGAGTCGGCTGCGGGGGAGCTGGTGTTGGTGGCTGGGGCACCGACACAGCCGGTCAGCAGGAGGCCGGCGGTCATGATTCCGGCTGTCAGGCGGGCACGAAGACGCATGGTCGTTCTTTCCACTAAGGCCTTTTCGCGAGGCATGGATAAACATGGTTTAAAGACGTCGGCTGGTCTTCGGACTTGAGTTCATCCCTGCCCGGACGCCTTCCCAGGTCTCCCCAGTGGATATGTCCGCTTGGTCGCTCTCACCGCTGCGCGTCAGTCCCGGATTTTCACCGGGTTCCCCGGCGCCTGGGGGCGCCACCGACGGGGGAACCATAGCAGCCGCTTCCAGCTTCAACCACTATCATGCAATCCAGCTTGACAAGGCCTTGGAGTCGCAGAATCCGGGATGCGGCGATTGCTTGCCGGTGTGGGCCGTCCATCGATGGTTGCCCGCGCGGCGTCGCAAGGTTATGGGATCTCGATGTGTGGTGGCAGTTTGTCGGCGGGGTCGGGGTCTGCCTGCGTGAAGGTCGAGCCGCTGGATGTCTCCCCGCCTGTTTGAGCGCCTTCTGCGGCTTTGTAGATGCCGGCGTTCATGCCTGTCACATAGAACTGCGATGCCTGCTCGCCTGAGAGGCCGCTGGGTGTGAGGTAGAGCAGGTATCGCTGCCCCACACCGAGGAGTCCGGTGGGCGGTGTCTGGCGTGTGGATCCGGTCTGCCGCACAGTGATGACACCGGATGCCTCGCCTTTCTGCGTCGACTGGACCTCGAATGTGCTGAGTGTGAAGTCCATATCAGGATCGATATCCTGGACTATTTCCTGGCTGGTGGGGGTACCGGTGACGATGAGTGTGCTATCGGCGTTGAGTTCGTCCAGGGATGAATAGGTCTTCGTACGGGTGACGGAGACCTGTTTCGTCTCGTCTTTCGTATCTTCCGGAGCGTTGGCAGAGCATCCCGTGGCGGTTATGGCCGCGCCGGCGATGAGAGCTGCCGTGATGTTCTTTGCGGCCAGCCTAAAGCGCGCTTTCATTGCCCGTTCCCTCCTGATACTCTCAGCTCATAAACACCAGCCCCGCTCTCGTGACAGGTTATCTATCCCTGACGTGCATGGGCTGGTTTTCTGTTCTCAACCCGTCGTCAGCTACTACGTTTGTGCCGTGAGTGAATCCAGGACTGCCCTCAGTGCCACGTCTGCCAGCCGGGGGCGGGTCCTCGCCTGGTGCATGTGGGACTGGGGCACGCAGCCGTTCGCGACCGTCATCACCACGTTCGTCTTCAGCGCCTACATCGCATCCGGGTCGCTCTTCGGCGCCGGCGAGGGCGACGACGGGCCGTCGCTGATGCTGGGTGTCGCGATGGCCGTCGCGGGGGTTTTCATCGCGTTGCTGGCACCCGTCCTGGGGCAGGGTTCCGACCGCTCCGGCCGGCGCATGACCCACCTGCGCTGGCAGACCTGGGCCCTGGCGGTGGTCTCGGCAGCGCTGTGGTTCGTCGCGCCCGGCCAGCAGTATCTATGGCTGGGACTGGTACTGCTCGCGGTGGGAAACGTCATAGCCGAGGTGGCGAACGTCAACTACTACGCCGCCATCGACCAGGTCGCCACCCCCGAGACCATCGGACGTGTTTCCGGGTTCGGGTGGGGGATGGGCTACCTCGGCGGGATCGCGATCCTGCTGCTGATCGTCGCCGCAGCCGGAACCGACATCGACGCCACCGGCGTGCGCAACTCCATGCTGCTGTGCGGGGCCTGGACGGTGCTGTTCACCATCCCGCTCTTCATCGCCATCAAGGACCGGCCCGTGACGGGCGCGCCGCCTCGCCAGTCGCTGGGGCAGGCGTATCGCAGCCTCGTGCGTTCCATCATCGGCATCTACCGGGTCTCGCCCCACACCATCTGGTTCCTGCTGGCCTCCGCGCTGTTCCGCGACGGGCTGGCGGGCGTGTTCACCTACGGCGCGGTGCTGGCCAGGCGGGTGTTCGGGTTTACCACGGGCGGCGTGATCGTCTTCGGGGTTGCTGCGAACGTCATCGCGGGGCTCGCCACCATCGCCTTCGGGTTCCTGGATGACCGGATCGGGCCGAAACGGGTGATCCTGATCTCGCTGGGGTCCCTGGTGGGCCTGGGAACCGCGATCTTCGCGCTCCACGACCAGGGGCAGGTCGTCTTCTGGGTATTCGGCCTCGCCATGACGCTGTTTGTCGGACCCGCGCAGTCGGCGTCGCGTTCCTTCCTGGCCCGGACCATCCCCGAGGGGCACTCCGGTGAGGTGTTCGGCCTGTACGCCACGACGGGACGGGCGGTGTCCTTCCTGTCGTCGGCGATGTGGGTGCTGTTCCTGTGGCTGGGGACTTTCCTGGTGCCGGCCGGGGAGTCTGCGGTGCACTTCGGCATCCTCGGGATCGTGCTGGTGCTGGCCGCAGGGCTGGCCGTCATGATCCCCGTCCGCGGCGACGGGCACACCGTCGCCGCGGACGGTGACCAGCCGTCCAGGACCACCTGATCGCGCAACCCCATTCGTCGCTGCGGGACCTTGTGGTCTCCACCGGTTACGCTGGAAGCATGTCCGACTGGTTTGCCATCAATGAAGACCTGTGGGGCACAGTCGCGGGGTCACGGCCCCCGCTGTTCTACTTCTTCGACGGTTTCATCGACTCGGGGCGCGTCGGCGCGACGCTGATCGAGGCCCTGCTGGAGCATTCCGAGCCCCAGCTGCTCGGGGCCTTCAGCATGGATCTCGTCCACGACTACCGGGCGCGCCGTCCCGTCATGGTGTTCGACCGCGACCACTGGTCGTCGATCGACGAGCCTGCGCTCAACCTGCATCTGGCGCGCGACGCCAACGGGTCGCCGTACCTCGTGATGCGTGGTCCCGAGCCTGATCATCGCTGGCAGCTGTTCCGCGACGAGCTGGCCGGGTTGTTTCAGCGACTCGACATTTCGATGCTGCTGACTGGCTACGGCATGCCGATGGCGTTCCCGCACACCCGCCCCACGCCCCTCGCGACGCACTCCACCGATCCGGCGCTCCGTCAGCAGAACCCCCGCTGGATCGATCGTCTTGAGATCCCGGCTTCCTTCTCCGCGTACCTCGAATACCATCTGGGGGCGGCTGGGATCAACGCCTACGGGGTCGCGGCGCACGTGCCCCACTACCTCGCGAACTCCTCCTTCACGCAGGCCGCCGCGACGATCCTCCACCGCTACGTGGAGGTGACGGGACTCGCGCTGCCGACCGACGAACTCGACCTGGCCGCCGAGGCCAACCTGATGTCCATCGAGGCCGACACCCGGGGTGACGAGACCGCCCGCGAGCTGCTGCGCCAACTCGAGGAACAATACGACCGCTACACCGAACCCACCGGTGAGGACCTGCCCTCCGCCGACGAGATAGCGGCAGCGGTGGAGCGTTTTCTCGCGCAGCGCGACGAGGGCAACCAGCCCCCAACCATGGGGGAGTGAGACCGGGTCTTTGGCTGCGGGTGATTTGTTGGGTAACATATTTCTGCACACGTGGTGTCATCTGTGACATATGTTTCATGTATGGCAGGTAAGAGGTGAATCGTGGTTGATGTTCTTGAAGTGGAGCCGTCCGCAGTCGACGAGCAAACACTCGCTGCGCTGTCCGAGTTCGTGGATGGCCTGGAGGAGAGCGCCCTGCGCGATCTTCTGCTCGCGCTCACCGGATCACTCGAATCCGGAGGCACCGTCGCCCTGCTCGACGTGGATACTGACTACACGCCCGCTCAGGTGGCACAGCGCCTGCGGATGAGCCGGACCCATTTGTACAAGCTTCTTGATTCCGGGCAGATCCCGTCCCATCGTGTCGGTCGTGACCGCCGTGTTTCTGGACGTGATGTCGTCACCTTCGAGAAGTGTCGTCAAGAGGAGCGCCGCGCGCTCGCCGAACGTTTCGCCAGCGCCGAGGACATTCGCCGCGGTGCCGTCGATGAACTCGCGGCAGAACTGTGACGTTCACCGCCGAGGAGTAACAGCGTGTCGTATGGTGTGTCCCGTGCAGCACGACGCCACCGCCCGTCCCACCCTGAGGCTGCTCGCCGAACTCTTGGAGAGGTGGCCGGATCCTTACGAGAAGCGAGCGATCACCGAGCAGAGATGGGATGACGTTCAGCCCCTGTCTAGGCTTTCGCACCCGATCCTCGTGAAATCGCGCTCCCTGTCGGAGGCGGAGCCTGTAGCGAATCGCATCATTGAGTGTTCTCGCGATCTTCGGCTGATGAAGGTGCGCGCCAGTCAGTGGCGTGCCGGGGTGTGGTTCGATCCGGAGGGAGTGCAGTGGGTGGTGGCTGCTGGGCTCGCCAAGGGCGGGCACCGGGATCACGAGGATTTCTATCAGCGGCTGGAACGGCAATGTGACACGGAACGAGGACGAAAAGCGCTGCTTCCAACGGACGAAGACACCCGATTATTGAAACGCGAGACTGCGGCTAGGGTCCTCACCGATTGGGAGCTCTCGGTGCAGGTATTGGCTGTTGACCTGCTGGCGGGGTCGCTGCATCACGGGTGTCACCGTGTGGTGGTCCCGCATCCGACAAAGACCATTCCGTTGGCTGAGGTCGAACTGGAGTTCGTCGCTGGGGAAGGTATTGAGGAGTTCGTGCTGAGTTTCATCAACAACACCCGACAGGGAACGCATCTCGCATACGTCATGGAACGGCGTCTTCTGATCAGCATCGCGCCTCCTGAGCAGGAATGGGACCTTGCTGGGGGAATCTACTCGGCGATGGAGGAGTCCGGACACTGTGCTCTTCAGATCAAACGGCTTCGTGACGCATCCCGGGAACGCCGGTTACTGGATTCTGACCGTGGTCACGTGGCTCACCGCGTTCACCGCCGTCACATCGGGGACGCCAGCGTGGACGGTAGCGCGGTCCGTTCCCTGTGCGGGGTGTATTTCGTTCCCTTGACCGACCCCGATGCTCTTCCCGAGTGCGAGGAGTGCGCTTGGCGCCGCAAACAATTTCCGCCAGCGTGAGAGATCGTGGTGGTGGAAATTGTTCCCACCCGACGCGAGATCAGTGATCGGCGCCGTCGAGCTGTTCGACGAGGTGTTGCAGCAGCGGGCCGGCGACCTCGA